>ERZ772855.1457-NODE-1457-length-23123-cov-7.529868_pt1 | contig 23123 bp, 19 predicted proteins | sample MGYA00511900_ERZ772855 | MGnify/ENA primary metagenome ERZ772855 (study PRJEB29015, sample SAMEA2737701) | human gut metagenome | biome: human gut; feature: human-associated habitat; material: faeces | place: China | collected 2012 ... | reverse complement strand
TATTTTAAGGAAAACAAAGGAGCAAAGATTAAGATAACCATAGAAGATTTTGATCTTCCAAAGCATAATGTTCTCGAAGGTAGAGTCATCAGGTGCTCTGAGAATGAAGGTGTGTTCATAGTGGGATGCCAGATGCCGGAGGATGACAATGAAATAAGAGAATATGTTAATAACAGTATTTAAGCAATATGCCAAAAACTCTCAGAATCTTTTGGTTCGTGATAGTTTTTGGCATATTGTTATTTTATTCTAAGATGAAGTAGACAAAAGCTGCATTGCAATGGATAGCAGGTTTCATAATATAAGAAATGCAATATCTGACTGTTACGATGCAGGATAGATACTGACAAGATTTATTGTTCTCTTAGTTGATGGTGAAGAACTTTATCTTTATACATTTCTTCGTCAGCAGCTTTTATAAAGTCATCAAGTGAAATCTCCGGAGTAGGAATCCCGGTTATTATGCCGATACTTGCACTTACATCATAAGGATGGTTATGCATTTTATTATAAATATTGATATTTTGATGAATTTTATCCCAAAAATCATTGGCATCAAGACCATCGGCGAGGGGACCTGCCATGACAAATTCATCACCGCCAAATCTTGCACAAGTCTCATCCTGAAAGCTTGAATTTATAAGTATGTTTCCTATTGCAGAGATAGCAATATCACCATCTGAATGACCATATGTGTCATTTATCTTTTTTAATCCGTTCAAATCAACAGAGATTGCGATAAAATGTTTTTCTTCATTTATGCACCGTTTAAAATCAGGCAAAACTTTTTGATAAAAACCGCGTCTGTTTAAAAGACCGGTAAGAGGATCATGTATATATTTATTTTCAAGACTGGATATAATATTTTGCTGTCTCTGATGTACTTTCATGGTTTCAAGTGCAGTACTTACATTCATAAGAAACTGGTAGAGCTGTTCCATATTCATTTTGTCAGGTTCATACACTAAAGCCGCATATCCAATCGTATGATCCAGTACATGCAATGGAAGAAATAGTATATTATCTTCCTCTTCAAGCACGGATTCAATATTTGGCAGAAGATTTGAAGTTTCAAAGTCAGTCATTCCCTGCCATATGGTATCGTGTTTTGATAATACAACATCCATATGATTTGAATATCCGAAATGAAGTGATGCATTATCGTCCAAAATGTCGGACAATTCTTCATCTTCTGTCAGGAAATTATCAACAACGCAAAGCCAGAAACGATGGCTGAAAAAATTTTTTGCATACCGTGTGAGTTTGTCAAACATACCTTGAAATGAGGTGTTGTCGTTAAGGTCGGCAGTCATGTTTATCTGGTCTTTATTAAATTGAATCTGAGCGTCATACCTGTTGTTTAGGTTATATGAAAGGTTATTGTATTTTTTAATGCTGTCATAATGACATCCGCATGAACCGCCTATTATAACATTAGAATTTATATAGTTGGTGGCAGGAACTTCCTTATGGTTAAAAATATCATTTAAAATATCAAATGCTTTTATAACGGCATTTTCATAATCATGCTGTGCAGTAGTGATAGCAGGATAGTGTTCGATAGCCTGTATCAGACCATCAAATCCGGTAATGGCTATTTCCTGTGGAAGGTCATATCCTGCATTGATAAGTGAATTGTATGCCGTAATAGCCATCGTATCATTGGCACAAGCTATTGCCTGTGGCATCGGAAGCTCACTGTTTATAAAATCTTTTATGACTTTTTTGGTAGGAATACTCCAAAATCCACCATATCCTATACGTTCTTCCTCAATAGGAATATTATGTTCTTTAAGAACTTTTTTATAAATGTCGATGCGTTCATCTGAATAGGCGTTTCCTTTTATACCTGCAATAAAATTGATGCAGGTATAATGGTGATCTTCTATAAGATGACATAATATTTTTTCAAGTGCAGTCTTATAATCATAATTTATATTGTAGCAGCCCTCAATATAGTGGTCTATTGAAATTACCGGTATATTATTAAGTTTTGCGTGGCGAATAAGATCATCACGGACGGCAGGACATTTTATCGTTTCCGGCAATATTATCATGGCATCTATGAGTTTATAATTTATAAGGCTGAATATACAACTCTCACCTATATCGTGTTTACCCTGTGAAGCTGCTCTGTACAAATCACTAAAGGAACGGAAAAATAGTATTTTGTAGTTGTTTTTTTTTGCATATTCAGTAAAATAATTCATATAGTATTTGATGGAGTCTGAATCAATTGCAGCACAACAGACAGCTATAATGCGATTTTTAATACCTAACATTTTTCACGACCTTTCCTAAATAAAATAATATGATGCAATGAAGCAATCCGTGGTGTCCGTTGTGGGACAAAGCACATTTTGTCCATGACATCATAATATCAGTTATATAAAAATAATTTGCCGATTTACATTCTTTTATTATAATAAAAAAAAGAAAGAACTGCAACAATAATATATGAATTTTTATTTAACAGTTAAAATGAAACGAACATATGTACTTGAAAACATAAATATTTGGTGTTAAGATAAAAGAAATATTTATGTTGCAATGTTGATAAGATGATTTAGAAATGAGGTTTTTATGGCAAAACATGAGGAAGTTAAGAAGTATATAAAGATAAGAAAGGCATCTGAGCATAATCTTAAAGGTATTGATATTGACATTCCGAGGGATGAGTTTGTGGTTCTTACGGGACTTAGCGGTTCGGGAAAGTCATCTCTTGCATTTGATACAATCTATGCGGAGGGACAGAGAAGATATATGGAGTCTCTGTCTTCTTATGCCAGACAATTTTTGGGGCTTATGCGCGAGCATTTGCCCGGCATCGTCATAGGCAAGGATCGTGTTTTCGAACGTGGCCTCGTCCTTGTTCGAGGTGATGGCGTCGATTTCGGCCTCGTGCAACGACATGCCGCGTTCGAAGGCGGGCATGAAATGCTCGGGCAGGATCTTGTCGAACGGCGGCACGCCGTGCGGCGTATCCCATTCGGTGAAAAACGGGTTTTCCCCGGCCGTTTTCCGGGAATCGCATGACGCAAGTGTCATAAGCAGTAAAAGTGTTGTGAATAATCCTGCAATACGTTTCATCTATCGTGTTATTTTGTGTAACTTTGCAATCGCCGACGGCGGAGGCATCTTCGATGCGTCCGCACAGCGATGCAAAGTTAATAATTTATAACAGGTATGCAACTTTTTTACGCCCCCGACATCACGCCGCCCCTCTATACGCTGAGCGAAGAGGAGTCGAAACATTGTGTCCGCGTGCTGCGCCTGGGGCGCGGCGATACCCTCCATATAACTGACGGAAGGGGCAATTTATTTTGTTGCCAAATCACCGACGACAACCCAAAGCGATGTGTGGTGCGCGTCACCACGACGCAGACGCAGTGGGAACCGCTCCCCTACCGGCTGGTAATGGCCGTGGCGCCGACCAAAAACGCCGACCGCTTCGAATGGTTCCTCGAAAAGGCCACCGAGGTAGGGGTCAGCGCCATCGTCCCGCTCGAAACGGAACACAGCGAACGCCGCGTCTTCAAACCCGAACGCGCGGGGAAGGTCATCACGGCGGCGATGAAACAGTCGCTCAAGGCCTACCGCCCGGAGCTGCACCCGCTTACGCCGTTCCGCGAGGCCGCAGCCCAGCCGTTCGAGGGGCGGAAATTCATCGCCCACTGTGCCCCGGCGCTGTCGCCCGCAGGCAAAATCTACCTGCCCGCGACGCTCCGCAAAGGCGAGGCGGCGCTGGTCTTCATCGGCCCCGAAGGCGATTTCTCGGCCGAGGAGATCGCTTTCGCGTGCGCCAACGGGTTCGAGGAGATCACTCTCGGCACGCAGCGCCTGCGCACCGAAACAGCAGCCGTCGTCGCCACGGTCATGGCGTCGGTGGCCAACGCCGGACAATAAAACGGCCGGGCGGGAAGCATAGCCGCCCCCGGAACCCCGCCCCTGCGACAGGGCCGCCGCACACGCCGGATTAAGTAAAGAACACGGAAAACATGCAACGACTTCGTACCATTTTCGCCTCCTTCTTCAAGATCGGGCTTTTCACCTTCGGCGGGGGATACGCCATGCTGCCGCTCATCGAGCAGGAGCTGATCGCCAAGCGCGGCTGGATCGAGCACAAGGAGTTCCTCGACCTGCTGACCCTCGCACAATCCGTCCCGGGCCCCATCGCCATCAACACCTCGGTGTTCGTAGGCTACAAGATGCGGGGGCTGAAAGGTGCCGTGGCGGCGCTGCTGGGCAGCGTTCTGCCGTCGTTCGTCATCATCCTCGCGATCGCGCTCCTGTTTGCCGACATCCGCCACAACCCCGTTGTGGACGCCGCATTCAAAGGCATGCGCCCGGCCGTGGTGGCACTGATCGTTGTGCCGGTGATCTCGCTGGCGCGGGAGATGCATTGGGCCATGTTCGCGGTGATCGCCGCGTCGGCGCTGGCCGTATGGTACCTGGGCTGGTCGCCGATCTATATCCTGATCGCAGCGGCCGCCATCGGCATCGCATGGACATTATTCATCGCTAAAAAAGCAGGCAAATGATCTTCTGGCAACTGTTCGTAAGCTACCTGAAAATAGGGTTCTTCGGCTTCGGAGGCGGTTACGCCATGCTCTCGCTCATCCAAAACGAAGTGGTCGTGCAGCACGCCTGGATGACCAATGCCGAATTCGCCGACATCGTGGCCGTCTCGCAGATCACGCCCGGGCCCATCGCCATCAACTCGGCCACCTATGTGGGCTATACGGTCGGGGCGCAGGCTGGCAACGCGTGGTGCGGCATCCTGGGGGCGGCGCTGGCGACGTTTGCCGTATGCCTGCCGTCGCTCACGCTGATGCTGCTCATCACGCGCTTCTTCCTCCGCCTGAAGCAAAACCCCATCGTCGAAGGCGCCATGAAGGGCATGCGCCCCGTGGTGATCGGCATGATCGCCTCGGCGGCACTGCTGCTGATGTTCCCGCACAGCAAAGCGCCCGACGAACAGAACTTCATCGACGGCTGGAGCTGGGCGCTGTTCGGCGGCGTCTTCGTCGCCTCGGTCAAAAAAGTGAACCCCATCCTGCTGATCTGCCTCTCGGCCGCGGCGGGCATCCTGATATACTACATATTCTGAGTATCCCGGAAGGGAAACACCCTCGCAGCCATGAAGAAACCCCTCAAGAAACGAATTAAAAAGTGGAAAATCGGCGACTACGCGCGCCAGTTCTCGATCGTCACGGGCGGCGTACTGCTGACCCTGTGGCTGACCGCCCGGATCACCGAAGCGGCCAAACAGCGGGAGGTACGGCAGGCCATGCAACTCGTCGCATCCGAACTGCACGACAACCTGCAGGTCGTCCGGGATTACAGGTACACATACAGCAAAGACAAATGGGTGGCACGGCGCCTGCTGGAAGCGGATTTTTCGCTCGCAGGGTTCCCGTCCGACACGGTCGAAACCTATTCGCGCTACATCACAGGCGGCATGGGCAAGCCCTACCGCCTGTCGAACGATGCCCTGGAAATGCTCAAGACGACGGGCATCGCCTCGCATATCGCCGACAAGCAGACCCTCATCGACCTGCTGCACTGCTATAAGGAACTCGCGGCGTTCGACGACTACATGGAGCTGTATTACGACCAGCGCATGCAGGCCATGCTACCCTCCCAAATGGAGAATCTCCATTGGAATTCATCCTACCGCGAAGGATTCGAGAAAACGCTCGCCGACAAAACGGTACGAAACTGGATCGGGGTGATCCCCAGGGCCTTCGACGACTGGTTTTTCGGAGAGCACGAGGAGAAACTCGAAAACATGATCCTCCTGCTGGAGGGGCGTTACGGGAAATCAGAACATGGCGACGACGGCGCCTCCGGCCAGTAACAGGATCAGGAAGGCGCAGAGGAACAACAGGCCGAGGATGGCCACGAACGTGCCGACGCAGCCCCAGCGCTGGCCGCCGTACGGCAACGGGTCGGTCAGCAGGGTGATGATAAGCCCCACGAGCGGCGTGAAGATCAGGCTCACGAGGAATGCCAGCCCGAAGCCGATGCGCCGGCTGCTGCCGATGATGCCCACCAGGACGGACAACAGGCAGCCGCTCAGCAGGCCGAACAATACGATCAGGATACTCATGGTTCCAAGTTTTTAACGTGTAAAACGGTAGTACGTACCGAGCGGCAGTTGCTTGCCCGCCCGGTCGGTAAAACATAGCTCGCCGTACTGCTCCGTACGCGGCGCACCGAACGCCTGCCGCACCGCCGTACGGGCCAGCGTGGACGACAATCCCATCGAATAGAGGTTCAGCACGAGGAACGCCCCCCGCGGCTCCAGCAACCGGGCACAGCACTCGAGCATCTCGCAGATGTTGTCCTCGAGAATCCATTTCTCGCCGTTGGCACCCCGCCCGTAGGCCGGGGGATCGAGGATGATGCCGTGGTAACGGTTGCCGCGGCGGACTTCGCGCTGCACGAATTTCAGCGCATCCTCGACGATCCACCGGATGCCGTCCAACCCGCTCAGCTCCATGTTCTCGCGCGCCCAGGTGACCACCTGCTTCACCGAATCAACATGCGTCGTATCCGCCCCTGCGGCACATGCCGCGAGACTCGCCCCGCCCGTATAGGCAAAGAGGTTCAGCACGCGCGGCGTGACGCAACGCCCCGGGCCGGTGGCAGAGTGCCCGTCCCGGCCCGATCCGGCGCCTGACGGCACTGCAACATCGTGTGCCGGCAGGTGACTCCCGGCCGCGGCCGCACCGGAAATATCCGCAGGAAACGTCCCGCCCGAAGCCAGCGCCCGGCAATTATCGTAGATGAAGTTCCAGTTGGCCGCCTGTTCGGGGAAAATGCCGACATGCTTAAACGACGTGAGTCCCAAGCGCATACGGAGTGCCATATCCTTGTATTCGTAGGCCACCGTCCAGCGCGGAGGCATGCCGGGGCGCAGGCGCCACTCGCCGCGTTCGTCGCTGCGCACATCGCGCAGGAAGGCCGCGTCGGCCATCTGGCGCCACTCCCCCTCGGGGAGCGAGCGCCGCCAGATGGCCTGCGGTTCGGGACGTCGGGCGACGTATTGCCCGAAGCGTTCGAGCTTCTCGAAATCCCCCGTGTCGATCAGTTCGTAATCCCCGAACGAGGGTGTCAACTGTCCTTGCATGCTTATGGTTACTTTACCGTCGGCTTCAGCATGAAGCGGAACGTATAATCGCCGTAGGGCACCCGGAACTGCTCTTCGGGCAATGCGCCCCAGCTGTGGATACAGCCCAGGCCCGATTGCCGCAGGTCGAAGTTCACGAACGTGGCATCGCGTGCCACGAGCGTCCCGGAATGCTGCTGCGGCGGGAAATTCGATACATCGAGGTCTGCCGTGGCGTATGGCAGCGCCGAGGCCGAGAACGGCGCATCGGCAAGGATCGTCAGCCCCGTACCGGCGCTGTCGGCCACCGTCCACCAGCGCAGGCCGCCCTTGGTGCCGGACTCCTGCGGACGCACGTATTCATCGTGGTACTGGTCAGCGACACGCTGCTCGTAAAGCCCCAGGTCGGCCGACGAAAGACGGTCGGCATAGTTCTCGTGCGCACCGCGGCCGTAATAAACCACACGGTCGTAACGCGCCGGCATCGTGAGCGTCATGCCGAAGCGGAACAGGTTGGGCACCTCGGCCGTCTTGTCGGCGGTCATCCGCTCGGAGACCTCCATTTCGCCCGCACCGTTGATGCGGTAGGTCAGCGCCAGCGTAGCTTTCACGGCGGGCAGCTCATAGAGGGCTTCCACGACAGCCACTTCGTCCTCGACCGCAGCGTCGAACTTCGTAAGCCGCAGTTCGGGATTCTTCCATACAGCCTGCCGCTGGTGCAACTTCGCCCCGAGGTCGTTTTCGGTCGGGGCACGCCAGAACTGCGGGCGCAGTTCGGCCCCTTCGGCCATCAGCTCACGGCCGTCGACCGTATAGGCAGCCAGAAACCCGTCGCGCGAGAAGAACATCTGCCACGTATCCCCTTCGACGCGCACACCGCGTTCCCAGCGGGTCACCTCTACGGGACGCGCCGAGGCCGCAAGGCCGAAACCGGCCTTACAGTCGTACTCGCGTACGACGAACTGCTGTTTGGCCACCGTATGGCCGATGTCGAGCAGCGGCTGCTTCTCTTTGAGTTTATAGGCCACGTTCACCAAGATTTCCTTCGCCTGCGGGCAGAAATCGGCTGCAGTGAATCCCAGCGTATACGCACGGCGCTGCTGCGGGGCGACATCGAGGTCGCCGATGCGGCCGGCCTTCACCACACGGCCGTCGGCAAGCAGCTGCCACTCCATTTCGTAGGCATCCAGCCCGATGAAGAAATTTTCGTTATAGACCTCGACCCTGCCCTGCGCAAGGTCGACAGGCGTAGTCCAGATGCTCTGGTACTGGCGCTGCACCTCGTAGGCATGGGGGTGCCACGTGCGGTCGGGGGCGATGATACCGTTGCAGTTGAACGAGTTGTCCGTCGCATCGTAGTCGTTGAAATCGCCGCCGTAGAGGAACGACACACGGCCGTCGGGCTCGTAGCGGACAAGCCCCTGGTCGACGAAGTCCCAGATGAAACCGCCCTGGTAGGAGGGGTATTTGCGCACCAGTTCCCAATAATGGTCTAGGCCCCCCATCGAATTTCCCATGGCATGGGCATATTCACACTGGATGAGCGGTTTGGAGGGGTTGTTGCGAGCATATTTCTCGCATTGTTCATAGCCCCAGTACATGGGGCAGATGATGTCAGTGAAGGCCCCGTCCTGATCGTACACGGCACGTTCGTAATGCACCGGACGCGAAGGGTCGTACTCCTTGATCCAACGGTAGCATGCCTCGAAGTTGGGGCCCATGCCCGCCTCGTTGCCCATCGACCAGATGATGACCGAAGGATGGTTCTTGTCGCGCAGCACCATGCGCCGGTTGCGTTCCATGTGTGCCTGCGCATAAGCCGGCGCCTTGGCCAGCGTGTTGTCGCCGTAGCCCATGCCGTGCGACTCGACGTTGGCCTCGTCCACGACATAGATGCCGTAGCGGTCGCACAGCTCGTACCACTGCGGGTCGTTGGGATAGTGGCTCGTGCGTACGGCGTTGATATTCATCTCTTTCATGATGCGGATGTCCTCGATCATCCGTTCGCGGCTCACCACATAGCCGCCGACGGGATCCATCTCGTGGCGGTCGGCGCCCTTGATCAGCACGGGCTGCCCGTTCACGAGCAACTGTGCGTCCCTGATCTCCACGGAACGGAAGCCCACGGGCTGCGTCACGGTCTCGGTCACGGCCTTGCCGTCCGACACGGCGATCTCCAACGTATAGAGGTTCGGGGTCTCGGCCGACCATTTGGCCGGGTCGGCGACCTCGAAGACATACCCGCCCTTGCCGCCGGCAGGCTGCAATCGATGTTCCGCCACGACACCGCCCGCCGCATCGCGCAGCGTCAGACCGACCGACTTCACGCGGGGCGTGGTTTCCACCTCGACGCGCAGCGTGGCGTCCTTATATTCCGAATCCAGCACGGGCGTGATACGCACGTCTTCGAGGTGCGCCTTGTCGCGGGCAGTCAACTCCACGCCGCGGGCAATGCCCGCGAAGCGCCAGAAGTCCTGGTCTTCGAGGTAGGTGCCGTCCGACCAGCGGAACATCTGCAGGGCGATGAGGTTTTCGCCCGGCTTCACGAACTTCGTGATGTCGAACTGCGCGGCCAGCTTGCTGTCCTCGCTGTAACCGACGAAACGTCCGTTGACCCAGACATAGACGTTCGACGTAGCGGAACCGATCGAAAGATGGATGTCCTTGCCGCCCCACGATGCCGGAATGTCGAACGTGCGGCGGTAGGAACCCACATGGTTCTCGGCATCGGGCACATAGGGCGGATCGTTCCTGAAATTGCCGCGCCAGGCATAGCCGATATTCACATAGACGGGGTCGCCGTAACCGTTCAGCTCCCACATCCCCGGCACGGGCATGCTGCCCCACGCCGCATCGTCGTAGTCGACGGCCCCGATGCCGGACGGACGCTCCGAAGCGTTGCGTACCCAGTGGAATTTCCATACGCCGTCGAGCGACAGGCGCTCGCCCGCGGCGAACGACGAGCGCATCGGCAGGCGGTTGATTTCATTGACGGCAGGATCCTGCCATTCACGCCCGGTCTGGGCGCCGGCAGCCAACACGCCCGAAAGCGCTGCCGCAAGGATCAAAAAAGTTTTTTTCATCATGGAGTTATCGTTTAGGTTTCATAATTTCGTCTTGGTACAGTCCACCAGGCTCATCTCGCACCGGTTGCAGTCGAACTCCAGCCGATAGCGCGACCCGCCGCGTTCGAGCCACAGTTCGCCCCGCAGGCGGGGATGCTCCTTCAGGCACTCGCCGATCTCGCGGCGGATGCAGTAGGCCGAACGCATCACGCGGCGCCCCGCCGTCGAAGCCGCGAGATCCAACCCCCGTTCGATCTGCCCGACCCCGTGGTCGCGGTAAAACGCCTCAGCGAGGCGGTTGGTGACATTTTCCTCCGCCGAAAGGCATTCCGCAGGATATTCCGCCCTGCCTTCGGGCAATATCCGGTGTCTGATGCCGCGCTCCGACCGGGCCTTCGACAATGCATCGAGCCCCTCGCGGCGCAACTCCGCAGCCAGCGACGCCGGGACGAACCAGTCGCCGCCCCGCACTTCGGCCCCGCGCACGGCAAAAACCGTATCGCCGCCCTTCACCGCCTGCGTCCGCAATGCCGCGGTATTGGCCGCGGCATTTTTAGCCCTTTCCAGGGCGACGCTGCGTGCGGCCGAAGCCGTCACCCCCTCACAGTCGGTATAGCTGAACCTGACACCCCCTGCCGTCGCTTCGACCAGCACCGAGGCGGGGATCACGCGGCGCGTACGGCTGCGGGCGAGGAGCTGGTTGAAACGGTGGTCGTAATTGCGATAGACCTCCGTCCCGGGCACAATACCTTCCATGCGGTTGGGCGTCACACAGTCGCCGTCGGCGGCGTTGACATTGGTGCCTGCGAACCCCCGGTCGGTGAGGAAACAGATGCCGTCGCCCGCGGCGAGCAAACCGCCCCGATCGAGACGGAACCTGTTCTTTTCGACCCGCACCACACGGCCCACATACTCGCCCACCGCCTTCGGCGTATCGAACGACGCCACGCCCGGCCGCTTGCCCGCGAAGAAATATTCCGACTCCCCGCGCGTGAAGCTCTTGGCCGTATCGGGCGTGAAATCCGGGATGCTCTCCCCGGCTGAAGCCCGCCGCAGATGCGGCCTTACGGCCAGCGCCGCGTCGACCTCGCGACGGTAGTAGGCCACAATGTTCTTTATATAACCGACATCCTTGAGCCGCCCTTCGATTTTGAACGAAGTGACGCCCGCGTCGAGCAACTCGCCGATATGCGCCGAAAGGTTCAGGTCGCGCACCGACAACAGGTGTTTCCCGGCAATATAGGTACGTCCCCGGCCGTCGGTCAGGTCGTAAGTCAGGCGGCACGGCTGGCTGCACGCCCCGCGGTTGCCGCTGCGGTCGGACACCGACCGCGAGAGGAAACAGCGGCCGCTGTAACCAACACAGATCGCCCCGTGGACGAAACATTCCACCTCGGCCGCGGTCGCAGCGCAGATGTCCCGTATTTCGCCGAGCGAAAGCGCCCGTTCGAGGATCACCCGGGCGAACCCACACTCGCCCAGGAAACGCGCCTGGGCAGGTGTCATATTGCACATCTGCGTCGAAGCATGCAACTCGACCGGCAGGTTCATGCGCCGCAGCGCCATGTCCTGCACGATCAGCGCATCGACCCCGGCCGCGATCAGTTCGCGGGCCTGCCGCCCGGCGGCCTCCAGCTCGTCGTCGTAGATCAGCGTGTTGAGCGTGGCATGCACCCGCACTCCGTAGCGATGGGCATATTCCACCACACGGGCGATCTCGCCGGCGCTATTACCTGCCGCATAACGGGCTCCGAACTTCGCCCCGCCGATATACACGGCATCGGCACCGTAGTCCACGGCGGCGACGGCCGACTGAAAATCTTTGGCGGGAGCGAGTAGTTCGACGGATTTCAACGCATTATTTTTTGCAAAATTAACAAAATCCGCGACAAATGCGGACTTGTGACCCCGGAAAAATGTCATCCGGGCTCCCGCACGCGGTGAAACTCCGTTTTTTTATGAAACAGACAAAAAACGGAGCGACAGGAGTGCAAGTTGGCGTGTTTTTTATAATTTTGCAATTTGTAAACACGAATACACACAAAAACACAGGATACCATGCTTACGATAAAGCAAATCCGCGATGACAAGCAGGCCGCGATCCGCAAGCTCGCCAAGAAGGGAGTGGACGCCGCACCGGTCATCGCCAGGATCGAAACGCTGGACGACCGCCGCAAGGCCATCCAGACCGAACTGGACAATACGCTGGCAGCGCAGAACAAAGCCGCCAAAGAGATCGGGGCGCTGATGGGACAGGGACGCCGCGACGAAGCCGAGGAGCGCAAGCGCTTCGTCGCCGACCTCAAGGAAAAATCCAACCGCCTGCAGGCCGAATCGCACAACGTGCAGGAGGAGTTGCAAGCAGCGATCGTCTCGCTGCCCAATTTCCCGGCCGACATCGTGCCCGAAGGCAAGACCGCCGAGGACAACCTCGTCGTAAAACTGGTCGAAAACTACACCCAACTACCTGAAAACCCGCTGCCCCACTGGGAACTGGCACGCAAATACGACATCATCGACTTCGACCTGGGCGTGAAACTCACGGGCGCAGGATTCCCTGTCTACAAAGGCAAGGGAGCCCGTCTGCAGCGTGCGCTGATCAACTATTTCCTCGACTGCAACACCCGGGCCGGCTACCTCGAAGTGGAACCGCCGATCATGGTCAACGAAGCCTCGGGCTTCGGCACGGGCCAGCTGCCCGACAAGGAAGGGCAGATGTACCACGCCACGGCCGACAATTTCTACATGATCCCGACGGCCGAAGTGCCTGTGACGAACATCTACCGCGACGTGATCCTCGACGAAAAGGACTTCCCGGTGAAGATGACCGCCTATACCCCCTGCTTCCGCCGCGAAGCCGGCTCGTACGGCAAGGACGTGCGCGGACTGAACCGCCTGCACCAGTTCGACAAGGTCGAAATCGTGCAGCTGAGCCTGCCCGAAGCGTCGTACGAAGCGCTCGACGGCATGGTGGCCCACGTGGAGTCTATCGTCAGGTCGCTGGGGCTGCCCTACCGCATTCTGCGCCTGTGCGGCGGCGACATGTCGTTCACCTCGGCGCTGACCTACGATTTCGAGGTCTACTCCGAGGCGCAGAAACGCTGGCTGGAGGTCTCGTCGGTTTCCAACTTCGAGTCGTTCCAGGCCAACCGCCTGAAGCTCCGTTACCGTGATGCCGACAAGAAAACACAGCTGGCACATACGCTCAACGGCTCGTCGCTGGCGCTGCCGCGTATCGTGGCCGCCCTGCTGGAGAATTTCCAGACCCCCGACGGCATCCGCATCCCCGAGGCGCTGATTCCCTATACGGGTTTTGATATTATCAAATAAGTTTCTATATTTGCTGACACAACACAACTTTTAACAATAAATTTCAACAAAAATGGCTTACAAAATCACTGATTCCTGCGTTGCCTGCGGCACCTGCATCGGCGAGTGCCCGACCGAAGCGATCTCGGCCGGCGATATCTATGTCATCGATCCCGATAAGTGCATCGACTGCGGTACCTGCGCCGGCGTTTGCCCGAGCGAGGCTATCATCGAAGGATAAGCAACACGGAAAAATCCGAAAAAAGCACACCCCGAAAAGGTGTGCTTTTTTATCCTCTGCCAGCTTATGAAAAAACTCCTGCTCCTATGCCTGTCGGTTCTCGCAGCGTCTTGCGATACGGCGACACGACAATTCGAATCCCGGCTGGATGAAATCGTGTCGGAGCACAAAGCCTTCGTCGGGGTCGCCGTCCGCACGCCCGGCGGGGAAACAATTGCGCGCAACGACACCCTGTTACCGATGATGAGCGTTTTTAAATTTCCCGTGGCACTGGCCGTGCTCGACCGCATGCAGCGCGAAGGCATACCGCTCACGCAGCCGATCAGCATCACGCCCGACCTGCTCCTACCCGGCACATACAGCCCGATGCGCGATTCGCTGCCCGCAGGCGGCGGCACGCTGACGCTCGGGCAGTTGCTCCGCTACATGGTGTCGGAGAGCGACAACATCGCCTGCGACATTCTGCTGCGGGAAGCAGGCGGCCCCGAAGCCGTAGAGGCCTACGTCCGTTCGCTGGGGATCGGCGGCATCCGCATCGCCGCCAGCGAGGAGGAGATGCACCGCGGCATCGGGAACCAGCGGGTCAACAAGGCACGTCCTTCGTCCGTCTGTACACTGTTCGACCTGTTCCTGCAGGGCAGGCTGCTCAAAGGGGAGTACAACGCTCTCCTGCAACGGTTGTTGTGCGGAACGACCACGGGCGCAAACAAACTGAAAGCCGGGCTGCCAGCCGGAACCGTGATCGGACACAAGACCGGCTCATCCGACCGCACGGCCGAAGGCATCCGCATTGCGGACAACGATGCCGGCTATGTGCTCCTGCCCGACGGACGCCGCTACTGCATCGCCGTATTCGTCACCGAATCGGAAGAAAACGACGCCGCAAATGCTGCCATCGCCGCTGCGGTCTCCAGGGCGGCCTACGAATATTTCAGCTCAAAATAGAAGATTATGGACGATCTCGCAAAAATGAAAGCGGGCCTGTGGCTCCATGCCCGCAAGCCGCAAATCAGGGAGGCACTGCAACGCTGCGAAGAACTGGTCTTCCGGTTCAACAGCCTGCCCCCGAGCCGCGAGGAGGAACGCAATGCGATCATCCGGCAACTGTTCGGCCGCACGGGCGGCACATTCTGCATCCACAGCCCGTTCCACTGCGATTTCGGGTCGCAGATTTCAATCGGGGAGGACTTTACGGGGAATTTCAACCTCACGATCCTCGACGAAGCACCCGTGACCATCGGCGACCACGTATTCATCGGCCCCAACGTGGGCATCTACACCGTGACGCACGCCCTGCTGCCCGACCAGCGCAACGCGGGCGTCATGCGCTCACTTCCTATCACCATCGGCGACAACGTCTGGATCGGCGGCAACTGCGTGGTCATGCAGGGGGTAACGATAGGTGACGGTACGGTCATCGGCGCCGGCAGCGTCGTAACGCGCGACATCCCGGCCGGGGTCATCGCCTTCGGCAACCCGTGCCGGGTCATCCGGCCCGTCACTGAGGACGACCGGATCACGGAGGTCGTTTAACGAAAAAGCGTCCCTTTTGGGACGCTTTTATTCGGCCGACCCGACACCCCTGAAAAACTCCTCGCGGGAAATTCCGTAATAATCACAAAGACCGGAAAGCATAGAAACCGAAATATTTTGTCTGCCGGTTTCCGCCCTCGCCACATGGATGTCCGTGTTGCAAGGCAGGCGGCGTGCTCGGGCATGGGAAATTTTTCCGGACAGGCGTTGCAAGACCTACGGGGGAAAGAGTACCCGCACCCTTTCCCCCGTAAAGGGGAGGGCTGGCGGCGATCCGGCGGGGCGGCTGCAACGAAGCAGGCGTCACTATTTCCACGCCAAATCAAGCACCGGCCATCCCGCTTTCATCTGACAACCGCCCCGGATGATTCCGGGGCGGTTGTCAGATTATTCGTAAAGCAGGTAACGCCCGCGCAGCTTCCGGAAGCGCCGCACGTCGTCCGCCCAGCGGGCACGGATTTCGGCCTCCGAAGCTCCGGCAAGGATCATTTCACGGACATACCCCACGCCGATGAGCTTTTCGAACATCGGCGTAAAAAACTTATCGCCCAGTCCCAGGTTGCGGCAGGCTTCGATCACATATTTCAGGGTCAGGCCCTCCGCCCGGGCTTCGCCGAGCGGCATCCGGCTCAAATCGACGCCGTGGCAGAGCCTGCCTTCGAGCGGCGGATGTTTGGCTCCCGCAGTCAGACGGGGCGTAAACGAAAACAGGCAGCCGGTCATGTCGGGATGTCCGTAAACCTCGAACGGTTTATCCGTACCGCGCCCGAGGCTCACGACCGTACCTTCGAAGAGGCACACCGAAGGATAGAGGTAGACGGCCCGTTGCGTCGGCAGGTTGGGCGACGGGGCGACGGGCAACTCGTACGGAGTGTCGTGCGTATAATTGCGGCAACGCACGACTTGCAGGTCGCAGCTTGCGGCCCAGCCTTCGCCGACGGCCATCCGGGCGATTTCGCCCATCGTCAGGCCATGCAGCACGGGGATCGGCAACGCCCCGACGCCCGATTTGTATTTCATGTCCAGCACGGGGCCGTCGACGTGGTGCCCGTTGGGGTTGGGACGGTCGAGCACGATGACGCTGCGGCCGGATTCGGCACAAGCGTCCATCATACGGAGCATCGTGATATAGTAGGTATAGAACCGCAACCCCACGTCCTGCATGTCGACCACCAGTACGTCGAACGACCGCATGGCTTCGTCCGAAGGGCGCTTCGTATTCCCGTCGTAGAGCGAGCGGATCGGGATCCCGGTCGCGGCATCCACCGAACTTGCGACATGCTCGCCCGCGTCGGCCGTACCGCGAAACCCGTGCTCGGGGGAGAAAATGCCGGTCACGTCGAAGCCCCGCCCGTGCAGCAGGTCGACCAGGTGTATCGTCCCGTCGGACGCCGCCCCCGGCAGCCGAACCGCAGTGTCCGCCGCAGCTCCCGGCGCACCGGCGCAGAACCGCGCGACGGCCGTATGGTTGGCCAGCACCGCCACGCGCCGCCCTTCCAGCTGCGGGAAATAAGCCGTCGTGTCGGTCATACCGACCAATACCTGCGCCGTGGCCGCAGCGCAAAGGAAGATAACGGACAACAGGGAGATGACAAATTTCTTCATACGGCAAAGATAACAATTTATAACGCCCGGGCTTCCTGCCCGCCGGATATCGCCCCCCCGGCAGGGAATCCTCCGGCAGCCTGCCCTGCCTCCGCCCGGCAGCGGGTGCGGCGGGACACAAGGGCCGGCGGCACGGCAGAAGTGGACTGGGCAATAAGAACCGGGCACCCGATACAATACGGATCGTCCGACGGGAAATACCGGCCGTACGCGAACCGGTTGTCGGAACCGACCGCGGAGGAGCTACGCCTCGGCGCCGTATTCCATCAGGTAGGCCTTGATGAAGGCATCCAGGTCGCCGTCCATCACCGCCTCGACAGCCGAAGTCTGCACGCCCGTGCGATGGTCTTTCACACGCCGGTCGTCGAAGACATAGGAGCGGATCTGCGATCCCCACTCGATCTTCTTCTTCGAAGCCTCGAGCGCCTGCTGCGTGGCCATGCGTTTATCCAGTTCCCGCTGGTAGAGCTTCGAACGGAGGATGCGCATGGCATTCTCGCGGTTCATCAGCTGCGAACGGGTTTCCATATTCTCGATCAGGAACTCCACCGGCTCGCCCGTATCGGCGTCCTTGCCGTGGTAGCGCAGGCGCACGGCTGTCTCGACCTTGTTGACATTCTGCCCCCCGGCGCCGCTCGAACGGAACGTATCCCACTCGATGTCCGACGGGTTGACCGTAACCTCGATCGTATCGTTCACGGCAGGCGACACGAACACCGAGGCGAAAGTCGTCTGGCGTTTGTTATTGGCATTGAAAGGCGAAAGGCGCACCATGCGGTGCACGCCGTTTTCGCTCTTGAGGTACCCGTAGGCATACTCGCCCTCGAACTCCAGCGTACAGGATTTCACGCCCACCTCGTCGCCGGCCTGGTAGTCGAGCACCTTGACCTTGTAACCGTGCGCCTCGCCCCAGCGGGTGTACATGCGCAGGAGCATCGACGCCCAATCGAGCGCCTCGGTGCCCCCGGCCCCGGCGTTGATGTCCATGATCGCCCCAAGCTTGTCCTCTTCGCGGCGCAGCATGTTGCGCATTTCGAGCGTTTCGATGCGCTCGAGCGTCTGTGCGTAATGGTCGTCCAACTCCACCTCGCTCATGACCCCTTCCTTCACGAAATCGGGCATCAGCCCCAGGTCTTCGACATCCTTGGCCACGGCATCGTAGTCGTCGACCCATGCCTTGATGGCGGCGACCTTGCGCAACTGCTCGCGCGCCTTGTCGGGGGTGTCCCAGAAATCGGGTTCCTGGGTCTTTTCCTCCTCGTTGCGCAGGTCGATGCGTTTCTGGTCGATACCCAGGCATCGTTCCAAAGCCTCGCGGCGCTGCTCCAACTCCTTTATCTGATCTGCAAGTATCATAAGTTTACCGTATTGACAATTAAATCGCCCCGGGCTTCACACCCAGTTTGCGCTCCACGAACTCCAGCACGAAATCCACCGTGCCGTCGATCCCCAGCACGGACGAATCGACGCAGAGGTGGTAGGTCGAAGCCATGCCCCACGTACCGCTGCTGTAATAGTTGTAGTACGCCGCGCGCCGCGCATCCTCCCGATCCATCCGGGCCTCGGCCTCCCCGGGCGTAATGCCGCACTGGCGGCAGAGCCGCTCGCAACGGTCGGCACGGCCGGCTGCGACAAAGACATTCACCGCCCGCGGATGGTCGCGCAGGATGTAGTCGGCACAGCGGCCGACGAAAACGCACGACTCGCGCGCGGCGATGTCGCGGATCACGTCGCTCTGGATCTTGAACAGGGCGTCGTTGCTGAGCACGTTGCTCCCGGCATATTCGCTTCCGACGAACGGCGAGCGCAGATAGGCGACGAGCGTCGAAAAGAGGTTGCGCGACTCTTTTTCGTCGACCCGTTCGAACACCTCGGGACACAGGCCGCTCTGCTCGGCGGCCAGGTTGATGAGCTGCTTGTCGTAGACCCCGATCCCGAGCCGTTGTGCGATGGCTTCGCCGACGGCTTTGCCGCCGCTACCGAGTTGGCGCCCGATGTTGATGACGAATTTATCTTCCATAATCGGCATTATTGGTGGTTCGTTGAACGGGCCGCATCCATCTGCGCCCGGAATTTTCGCAACTGGTATACCAGCATGAAGAAGGCTACGACCGACGCCATCAGGTCGGACAGCGGCATCGCGCACCATACGCCCCAACTGCCGTCCCAACGGGTATGGACGTCGAAGATATGGGGCAGGAAAATCAGTCCCGGCATCAGGAACAACAGCTGGCGCGAAAGCGACAGGAAGATCGCCTTGCCGGCCATGCCGATGCTCATGAAGAAATTGGTCGCCACCATCTGGAACCCGATGATCGGGAAACAGACGAAGACGATGCGCATTCCCTCGACCGCCAGCCGGATCAGTTCGGGGTCGTTCGTGAAGGCCGACACCGCCAGCCGGGGCGCCAGTTCGCCCATCAGGAACCCGGCGCCCGTGACGCACGTGGCGCCGATGACCGTCAGCCGCAGCACGCGCAGCACACGGTCGTACTGCCGCGCACCGAAGTTATAACCCGCAATGGGCTGCATCCCCTGGTTGATGCCCATGACGATCATCACGAAGAAGAACGCCAGACGGTTGACGATGCCGTAGGCCCCGATCATCAGGTCTCCGCCATATTGCTTGAGCCCCTTGTTTATCAGGATGACGATGAAACACGCCGCCAGGTTCATCAGGAACGGCGACATGCCGATGGCCAGGATGTCGCGCACGATCTTGCGGCGCAGGCGGTAAATGCCGCGCCGGAAATGGAGCAGTTCGCTCTTGTCCGAAAGGATGTGGAACTGCCAGATGAGCGCGATAATCTGCGCCAGCACCGTGGCGATGGCCGCGCCGCGGATACCCCACCCGAAGCCATAGATGAACAGCGGGTCGAGCGCCGCGTTGATGACCACCGTATAGATGGTAGCGTACATCGACTTGCGCGGATGCCCCGAAGCCCGCAGCACGGAGTTCAGGCCCAGATACATGTGCGTGATGACGTTCCCCATGAGGATGATCGACATGTAGTCGCGGGCATAACCGATCGTCGCCTCGCTCGCCCCGAAAAAGTAGAGGATCGGATCGAGCAGCAGCAGCGTTATGAAACCGAATGCCAGGCCGATGATGAGGTTCAGCACCACGACGTTGCCCAGGATGTTCTGCGCCGTTTGGTAGTCTCGCTGCCCGAGGCGCATGGACACCAGCGTCGCAGCCCCCACACCCACCAGCGAACCGAAAGCCGCGGCGAGGTTCATCAGCGGGAAGGTCAGCGCAAGGCCCGAAATGGCCAACGGCCCTACCCCGTGGCCGATGAAGATACTGTCGACCATGTTGTAGAGCGAAGAAGCCGTCATGGCGATGATCGCCGGCACGGCATATTGCATGAGCAGCTTGCGGATACGCTCCGTCCCGAGCTCCGTCGCCGCCCCTTTTATCGTTGCAGACATATCATATATTATCAACTCTGTCCGGGCGAAAGCCGGACGAACTACCTAACTATTCCTTGATTACGGCACGCAGGCACCTCCGGAACGGGAGCGGGGACACGCCCGGCATACTGCACAAGGCCATCCCGCCACAGCGGCACACCCGCAGGGGTGCCCGCCCCGACCGTCCGCGCACGGCGGCGACAGTTCCGCCCGGGATCCGGGCTTTCCCTCGTCCCGTTTATTCCAGCTCCCAGTCGCTGCCGTCCTTGCGGTCTTTGACACGGATACCGGCTGCGGCCAGCCCGTCGCGGATGCGGTCGGAAGCCGCCCAGTCCTTCGCGGCACGGGCTTTCAGGCGCTCGTCGAGCAGCATCTCGACCAGCGGGGTCACATAATCGCGCCCCGAAGCCGCACCTGCGGCCTTCTCGTCGCGCAGGCCGAGGATATCGAACGTGTAGCGGTAAACCGTGGCTTTCAGCTCTTCGAGGTCGGCGGCCGTGATGCTTTGCTGCCCGTCGACCAGCTGGTTGATGATGCGCACCCAGTCGAACAGCGCCGAAATGGCCATCGGCGAGTTCAGGTCATCGTCCATCGCCGCGCGGCAGCGGTTTTCCAGTTCGGCGGGATCGACCGTCGACGTTTCGGCGGGTTTGACCTTCCCGAGCGATTCGACGCCCTTCATCAGACGGTCGAGCCCCTTCTCGGCGGCCTGCAGGGCCTCGTTCGAGAAATCGAGCGTCGAGCGATACTGCGCCTGCAACACGAAGAAGCGGATGGTCATCGGCGAATAGGCCTGCGCCAGCAATTTATGGCTGCCCGTGAAGAGCTCCTCAAGGGTGATGAAGTTGCCCAGCGACTTGCCCATCTTCTGGCCGTTGATCGTGATCATGTTGTTGTGCACCCAGTAACGTGCCGAATCGTGCCCCAGCGCGGCGGTCGACTGCGCAATCTCGCACTCGTGGTGCGGGAACATCAGATCCATGCCGCCTCCGTGGATGTCGAAGCGTTCGCCCAGGTAACGGGTACTCATCGCCGAGCACTCCATATGCCAGCCGGGAAACCCCTCTCCCCACGGCGAAGGCCAGCGCATGATATGCTCGGGCGACGCCTTCTTCCACAGGGCGAAGTCATAGGAGTGGCGCTTGTCGCCCTGCCCGTCCAGCTCGCGCGTGTTGGCGATGATGTCGTCGAGGTTACGCCCCGACAGACGTCCGTAATTATATTTGGCATTGTACTTCTCCACGTCGAAATAGACCGAACCATTCGACTCGTAGGCAAAGCCGTCGGCGAGGATCTTCTTGACGAACTCGATCTGCTCGATGATATGCCCCGAGGCATAGGGTTCGATCGACGGGGTCTCGACGTTGAGCGCATCCATCGCACGATGGTAACGCTCCGTATAGTAGTGCGCCACCTCCATCGGCTCCAGCTGCTCGAGGCGCGCCTTCTTGGCGATCTTGTCCTCCCCCTCGTCGGCGTCGTGCTCCAGGTGCCCCACATCCGTTATGTTACGCACGTAACGCACCTTGTAGCCGCAGGACTTCAGGTAGCGGAACATCAAGTCGAACGTCACGGCCGGCCGGGCGTGCCCCAGGTGCGGGTCGCCGTAGACCGTGGGGCCGCAGACATACATGCCCACGCGGCCGGGAGTCAGCGGTTCGAACACCTCCTTGCGGCGCGTGAGCGTATTGTAAAGTACGAGTTTCGATTCCATAAATTGCGAAAAATTATTGTGCAAAAATAAGAAATTTAATCGAGATGCACCAGAATCGCGGAATTAATCGTACCTTTGTGCCAATAATAGTGCGCGTTGGTCTGACGCTTCCCGTTTTTCCCTCCGTATATTATCAACACCGAATTATCCGGCGCACGACGCCGGGACAAAACCGATATGCAATGACATTCCAGGAACTGAACCTGATAGAACCACTCAAGCGTGCCGTGGCCGAAAAAGGCTACACGACCCCCACTCCGATCCAGCAACAAGCCATCCCGCCCGCACTCGAAGGCCGCGACCTGATGGGCTGCGCCCAGACCGGGACGGGCAAGACGGCGGCCTTCACGCTGCCGATCCTCCAATTGCTCACGGCCGAGCCGCGCACCAAAGGGCGGCGCACGATCAAGGCGCTGGTGCTCACGCCGACGCGCGAACTGGCCGCCCAGATCGACGAATGCTGCCGCGACTATGCCCGCTACACGGACATCCGCCACTGCGTGATCTTCGGCGGCGTCAACCAGCGGCCGCAGGTCGATGCGCTGCAACGCGGCATCGACCTGCTGGTAGCCACGCCGGGACGCCTGCTCGACCTGATCGGCCAGGGTTACGTCTCGCTGTCCGACATCCGCTTCTTCGTCCTCGACGAAGCCGACCGGATGCTCGACATGGGTTTCATCCACGACATCCGGCGAATCCTCCCGCTGCTGCCCCGCGAGCGGCAAACGCTCTTCTTCTCGGCGACGATGCCCGACGACATCGTAAAACTGGCCAATACGATGCTCCGCAACCCGGCGCACGTCACCGTGACGCCCCCGGCCTCGGTGGTCGAGACCATCCGCCAGAGCGTCCTGTTCGCCGAAAAGGCCGAAAAACGGACGCTGCTGGCCTCCCTGCTGCGCGAACGCCTCGAGAGCTCGGTGCTGGTATTTTCGCGCACCAAGCACGGCGCCGACCGCATCGCCCGTATCCTCACCAAAGCGGGCATCGAAGGACGCGCCATTCACGGAGACAAGTCACAGGGCGCCCGCGAACGGGCCATGAACGACTTTCGCTCGGGGGCCTGCCGGGTGCTGATCGCCACCGACATCGCCGCGCGGGGAATCGACATCAGCGAACTGCCGCTGG
>ERZ772855.1444-NODE-1444-length-23321-cov-9.467291_pt1 | contig 23321 bp, 18 predicted proteins | sample MGYA00511900_ERZ772855 | MGnify/ENA primary metagenome ERZ772855 (study PRJEB29015, sample SAMEA2737701) | human gut metagenome | biome: human gut; feature: human-associated habitat; material: faeces | place: China | collected 2012 ... | reverse complement strand
GCTGTTCTCTCTGCGGGCCGCGCGCTGGCGGGCGTTCAGATCTTTCACTTCCTGCGCCAGCATGGTGCTCAGGGTGTCGGTGGCTTTCCGGAGACTTTCCTGTCCCTTGGCCGCAGTCTGCTTTTCCTGCCCCATCCTGTGTTCTCACTTCCTTTCGTTCTGTCGCTGGCAAAAGGATACCACGCTTTTCTCCGCCGCAGGAGTACATACTTTTTGCCCTCATATTTGTATTTTACTATATATTATATCCTATAAGTAATATCTCAAAGCGACAAAAATCCCCTGCCTGTGTTCTTTTCCACAGACAGGGGATCTTTCACTCAATTTTCTGCGCAAAGTCTCCGGGAGACTCTCTGCGTATTTTTACAGGGTTTCCACCCGGTCAAACAGCTCCTTTGCGGCCTCCACAGCCTCCTTGCTGCCGAATACCACCCTCACGCCCTTCTCCATCCGGGCCGACAGGTCTGCCGCCTCAGCCTTGAGGGCGGCAGCATCCACACTGCACAGACTCTTGCGCTCGGCGGCAGTCATCTCGTCGGTGATGCCGCAGAAATATTTGCAGTCGGTAGACGCAGCCTCTTCCCGGGGCTTGCGCGGGGTGTCCAGCTTTGCTGCCGCGCCCACGATGAACTCGTTCATGTCCTTCTCGGTGTAGTCGCGGCCCGCCAGTTCTGCCGGCCCCTTTGCGAACGTCTCATAGCTTTCTTTCAGGTGCGGGTCGCGGTAGGTGTAGAGATATTCGGTGCCGTCGTTCTGGGTCACCATGCCGGTGCCATACGCGCCGCCCACCTCGCGGATGTTGTGCCACAGATATTCGTAGCTCATCACCCGGGCCAGCACCTTCCGCTCCAACCGCCGCTCCATGGGCCAGACCAGCACATCGTAGTTCACGCCGCCGTCGATGATGAAGGCCTCGTTCACCGGAGCTGTCAGCTCCTCAGTGTAGGGCTTTGCCTCGCCGCGCTTTTCTGCCGCGAAGGCACTGCCCGGCAGAAGCTTTTTCAGGGTATCCAGCGCCGCGTCGCTGCCGTGGAGGCTGACGGTCAGGGCGTTCTTTTTCAGCACGCTCTTCCACAGCTCTTCCATCTTTTTGCCCAGAGCGGTCCAGTCGGCCTTTTCCAGCAGCTCACAGAGATAGTGGTAGTAGCTCACGCCGTTGCAGCGCTCACTCAGTGCGGATTCCACCGAGAAATGTGCCGCCGCCCGCATGGCGGCGAAGGCGTGGCCCTCCCGCAGGAACTTCTGCTCCATGAGCAGCTTCTGCTGGCTTGCCACCCGCTCCATCGCAGCTTCGGCCTGCGGGCCGCTGAACTTTGTCTCATACAGCCACTCACTGCCCAGCTCCACAGCCTTTTCGAGGCTGCGTTCCAGCATACTCATCCCCACGATGAGCTTTGCGTGGCAGGGCCGGCCTTCCTGCCGTCCCGTCCAGCAGTCCATCCACGCACCACTGCTTCCCAGCCAAGTGTTCCGCAGAGTGTTCAGTTCCTGAGCCGTGTGCTTTTCGGTGTCCAGCTCATCCATGACATCCGTGAGCAGATGCAGGCAGGACATCTCTTCCGGTGCCATGCCGCCCAGATCATAGTAAAGGTACAGGTAGGTATTGCCTGCCGAGGGGTGGTGCAGCAGTTCTGCACCCGCCAGAAGCTCCTTGCTGCCCGGGGTCTGCTTTTTGCCCTCGCCGAGGTCGGCGGCTGTCAGCGGATGGTCCAGCACCAGCTTGCCGTCGGTGCGGGCGGCGCGCCCCTCTTCCTCTTTCCTGGGCAGGGTCGGTACCTGGATGATCTCCACCGGCGCAGGCGCGAACAGCTCCCGCAGCAGCTCATTGAACCAGCCCTGTTCCAGCTTCTCCCGCAGGGAAGCGAACAGAGCGTTCGTGTGGAGCAGCAGGGCCGGGTCGCCGGTGTGGAGCCAGCCTGTAGATGCATTGATGGCGTCCAGCACACCGTCCGGGATGCTGCCCGGCCGCTCAAGGGAAGCGAACTCGGTGGAGTTGAGGCTTGCCATCAGCAGCTCCTCGGGGATGCCCTTTTCGAGGATGCCGTCCACGGCTTTGCGCACTGCAGCAGCAAACTTGCCCGCCGACTCTTCCGTCGCACCCCGGAGCACAAGCTCCAAGGTCGGCTGCAGCGTGCTGTCATCGAAGCCCACGTCGATGTCCGCGCCCAGTTTCTCTTCCAGCAGGGCGGCTTTCAGAGGCGCCTGGTTCGTCCCCAGCAGGGCGTCCAGCAGGATCTCCACGCCCAGCTGGCGCTCCCGGTCGCTGAACGCACCGGTGTACCACGCCAGCGCACACTGAGCCTCGTCCGGCTCCGGCTTCTCGGTATAGTACGGGATATTCCGCTTCACACCGGCCTGCTCGTCCTGCACCGTCAGGCGGGGGCGGCTGGCGCTCTTGGGCATACGGCTCAGATACTGCTCGTCGAGGAAGGCCAGCTTCTCGGCCATGTCCATCTTGCCGTAGAGGGTGATGCAGCAGTTGTCGGCGCTGTAGTGGCGGCGGTAGACCCGCACATACTTCTCATAGGTCAGCGCCGGGATGGACGCCGGGTCGCCGCCGGAGACGAAGCCGTAAGCCGTATCCGGGAACATTGCCCGGCTCAGAGCGTTCTGCAGCTGTGCGTCCGGCGTCGCCAGCGCCCCCTGCATCTCGTTGTAGACGACGCCGCTCACCGTGCCGTCTTCGTCCCGGTGCCAGCCCTCCTGCTCGAACACGCCCTTGTCCACCATGGCCAGCGGGCAGAACACCGCGTTGAGATAGACGTCCATCAGGTTCTTGAAGTCCGTCTCGTTGGGGGTAGCGAAGGGATACACCGTCTTGTCCGGGAAGGTCATGGCGTTCAGGAAGGACGCCATGCTGCTCTTGAGCAGCTGCAAAAACGGCGACTTCACCGGGTACTTCTCGCTGCCTGCCAGCACCGAGTGCTCGAGGATGTGGAACACGCCGGTGTCGTCGGAGGGGAAGGTGCCGAAGCCGATGCCGAAGGCCTTGTTGTCGTCGTCGTTTTCCACCAGCAGGACAGACGCCCCGCTGACGTCATGGGTCAGCACGGTCAGCGTCCCGTGCTGTTCGGGGCAGTCCTCGCGCTTGACGAGGGTGTAGCCGGGATATTGTTTCATGGTCTTGCTCCTTTATATTTTTTGATTTGAGTTTATTGTACAAAGAAGTCGAAGCACAAAAATGCCAGCCGCTTCACTAAACGCATTTTTGTGCTTCTCCAATTTGCTGCTGCGCAGCAGATATTACGTTATCTCATTCAGGAACGACTTCTTTTTTGCACGACACCCTGAACAGCACGAATCCCACGATGAACAGCACGATGAGGGAGCCGACGCCCACATTGGCGCTGCCGGTGAGCTGGCTTCCCACGCTGACGATCATGGTGCCAAGGAAGGACGCGCCCTTGCCGCAGATGTCGAAGAGGCCAAAGTATTCGCCCGACTTTTCCGGCGGGATGATCTTTGCAAAGTGGGAGCGGCTGAGCGCCTGCACGCCGCCCTGGAACATGCCCACGATGACGGCCAGCACCCAGAACTGCCACTGCTGGGTCAGGAAAAACGCAAACACCGCGATGCCCGCGTAAGCCGCGATGCACACCGGGATGAGCTTGGCCGAGGGGTACTTGTTCGACAGCCGCCCAAAGATGAGGGCCGACGGGAACGCCACGATCTGGGTCACAAGAAGTGCCAGCAAAAGGCCGGTGGTGTCCAGGCCCAGCGCCGTGCCGTAGGCCGTCGCCATGTCGATAATGGTGTACACGCCGTCGATGTAGCAGAAGAACGCCAGCAAAAACCAGAACACCTGCTTATCCTCCGGCAGATGCCGCAGGGTGTGGCCGATGCGGGCAAAACTCTGCCGGACAGCGTGCTTTTCCACCTCCACATAGTAGAGCTGTTTATAACTTTTCAGCAGCGGCAGGGTCGTGAGCAGCCACCACGCCGCCGTCAGCAGGAGTGCCAGATTCAGCGCCGTCATCTGGCTGATGCCGATGCTCCCCGCCCCCAGCACAAGGCCGAGACAGACCACGAAGGGCACGCAGCTGCCGATGTATCCCCACGCATAGCCCCGGCTGGACACTTCGTCCATCCGCTCGGGGGTGGTCACGTCGCTGAGCATCGAGTCGTAGAACACCAGGCTGCCCGAAAAGCCCACCTTCGCGATGACGAAGATGACCAGAAACGGCAGCCACGCCGACGCCGCGCCCATGGCGCAGCAGCCCACGATGCCCACGAAAACGCAGAGTATGAAGATAGGCTTCTTGAAGCCCTTCGTATCAGCCACTGTCCCCAAAATGGGGCTCAAAACAGCGGTGATGATGGTCACAGCCGAGCTGGCATAGCCCCAGTAGGCCAGATACTCCACCGAGCTCAGGCCGCCGCTCTCTGCCAGCGCGTTGAAGAAAATAGGGATAAGGGTGGCCACCATCAGCACAAAGGCCGAGTTGCCCACGTCGTACAGGATCCAGTTCCGCTCCAAGCTCGTCAGGCGGAATTTACCGCTCTTTTCCATCCGGTGCTCCTCTCAGTTCTCCCCAAACGTATGCTGATACTCCGCCCCAAGCGGCTCGTTCTCGGCATACTCTTCGATGAGTCTTACCGCCAGCGGCACAGCCGTTTTATACAGCTCTTCGAGCTTCTGGCTGCTCTGGACGCATTTGGGGTTCGGCTGCGGATTCGCCACAAGGCCGTGCATGAACTCATACTTGCCCGCGACGCGCATCCCGGTCAGCACCACCCAGCGCTTGACGGGGTTTGCCGCCTGCAAAAAATGATGCACCGTTATCATCCCCTTCATCGCCGCCAGCGTCTCGTCCACCGTGACGCCCTCGTAGAAGGGCGCGATGACCTCGGCCCGCTCCCGGCTGGGTTTGATGTGGCTGGCCGTGAAGAACTTTATGGGGTCGAGGCCGTCTTCCCGCATCAGGGCGTTGTCAAACTCCGTCTCGATCTCGCAGTGGCCCACACCGCTCTCCCGGACATAGGCCTCCACATAAGGGTGGCAGGTGCTGTCCAGTGCGAAGTGGCAGACAAAGCCCAGCGCATAGGCCAGAGCAGCATCTTTGTCCGGCGCATTTTCCACCACGGTGCGGGCGCGGGTGAAAAACACCTCGCCCTTCTGCTCGTGCATGGCGTTGCCCAGACGGTTCACCGGGTTCGACTGCAGGGCCTTGTAATAGAACATCAGGTCCGGCCCGTGGAGACCTATGTCGTAAAGCTCCCGGTGCTGTTCCAGCGTCGCGCGCAGACCGTCCGGCAGCAGGGCCAGAACATCCGCGCCAAAGCGGCGGTGTGCGTAGGTAGAAGGCATGATACCGCCCCTTTTCGTTTATTTTTCGTAGCCCTGCGGCAGCTCGTTCTTGAGGCCGCGCTCCATCAGAGACTTGACAGCCTCTGCCGCACTCATGCCCTTGTTGACGATGGCGTTGACGGTCTGGACGATGGGCATTTCCACCTGATACCGCTCGGCCAGTTCCAGCGCAGCGGGCAGGGCGTTCATGCCCTCGACCACCATGCCGACTTCCTTGACGGCATTTTCCGGGGTCTCGCCCTTGCCGATGAGGATACCGGCGCGGTTGTTGCGGCTGTGCATACTGGTGGCGGTCACGATGAGGTCGCCGATACCGGCCAGACCTGCGAAAGTGTGGACATTGCAGCCCATCGCCACGCCCAGACGGGCGATCTCGGCGATGCCGCGGGTGATGAGGGCAGCGCGGGCATTATCGCCGTAGCCGAGGCCGGTGGAGATGCCGACGCCCAGCGCGATGACGTTCTTCATGGCGCCGCTCAGCTCTACACCCTTGATGTCCTCGTTGGTGTAGACGCGCATGACATTGTTGGTGAAGACCTCCTGCACATAGGCAGCGGCCTCCATATCCTTGCTGGCCGACACGATGGTGGTGGGCAGGTCGATGGCTACTTCCTCGGCGTGGGTGGGGCCGGACAGGGCCACAAGGCGCACGCCCTTCGGGCCGCCTTCCTTGCCCAGCTCATCGGCCAGGATCTCGGTCATGGTGTACAGGGTGTCGGGCTCGATGCCCTTTGCCACATCCACGATGATCTGGCCGTCGGCCACATAGGGCCGGGCCTTTGCCGCCGTGGAGCGGACGAACACCGACGGCACTGCGAACAGCAGGATGTCCTTGTCCTTGCAGACTTCCTCGATGCTCTTGGTGAACCGCAGCTCGTCGGGGATCTTCATCTGCGGCAGGTTGGGGTGCTTGCGGGTGGTGGAAAGGCTGTCGATCTCCTTCTCGATGGCCGACCACACCAGCACATCATTCCCGCTCACAGTCAGCATCCGTGCAAGGGCCATGCCCCAGGTGCCAGCGCCCAGAATACCAATACGTTTCATCACGTTTGTCCTCCGTATCCGCCGCGCTCCCGTCTGGCGGGGCGTGCGGCCTGTTTGTACCTTTACAGGTCTATACGGCTCTATTGTACCCGAAAGCTTCTGCCGCGTCAACCACTCTGCCGTTCTGCACAAAGTCAGCACCTGTTTTTCGTCCATTTCGTCTATACCATGCAATTTTTCGAAACCATTTGCGTTCATTTCCAAATCATGTTATAGTATTCTGGTAGGTTTTGTAGGATTTTCATTTTTTCCTCTTGACTTTGACCCTGCTTTAAGGTATATAATGTATCCACCCACTTGCCCTGTCTGTTTATTCAAATTTTGAAAAAGGAGTATCCATGCTGGAAACACTCTTATCCAACCGCACCGTCAGCGTGCTCTGGGAGGCTCTTCCCCGCATCCTCTCGGCGGGCCTCACCATGACCATCCCCCTCACCCTCGTCTCGTTCACCTTGGCGATGGTGCTGGCGGTGGCCGTGGCGCTGGTGCAGTACGCCCGGGTGCCGGTGCTGAGCCAGCTGGCCCGGTTCTACATCTGGGTCATCCGCGGCACGCCGCTGCTGGTGCAGCTTTTCATCATCTTTTACGGCCTGCCCAGCGTGGGCATCATGCTGGACGCTTTCCCGGCGGCAGTCATCGCCTTCGCCTTCAACGAGGGTGCATACTGCGCCGAGACCATGCGCGGCGCACTCGAGAGCGTGCCGCAGGGCCAGCTGGAAGCCGGCTACTGCGTCGGCATGAGCTGGTGGCAGATCATGCGCCGCATCGTGCTGCCGCAGGCCCTGCGCACCGCCGTGCCTGCCCTCTCCAACTCCCTCATCGGCATGATAAAGGACACCTCTCTGGCCTCCAACATCACGGTAGCGGAGCTGTTCATGGCCGGCCAGCGCGTCGCCGCCCGCACCTACATCTTCCTGCCCATCTACTGTGAGGTGGCTGTGGTGTATCTGCTGTTCTGTACCGTCATCACCAAGCTGCAAGGGCTGCTGGAGCGCCGGCTCAACGCCCACGGCTTCCAGTAAGAAAGGAGTGTGGCTGTTATGGCAATGTTAGAGATACGCGGCGTCCGCAAATCCTTCCATACTTACGCAAAGCCCGGCGTCCATCCCGGCATCTTTGGCCGCGCCCCCAAGCCGACCAGCAGTCTGGACGTACTGCGCGGCGTCGATTTGACGGTGGAAAAGGGTGACGTCGTGGCCATCCTCGGCCCTTCCGGCTCAGGCAAGACCACCCTGCTGCGTTGTCTCAACTTCCTTGAGACGGCGGACGCAGGCCAGCTCACCTTCGACGGTGAGACCTTCGACCTCGCCCACGCCGACCGCGCCAGCATCGCGCGGCTGCGCCGCAAGACGGCTTTCGTCTTCCAGAACTACAACCTCTTCCGCAATAAGACGGCCCTGCAGAACGTCACCGAGGGCCTCATCGTTGCCCGGAAGATGCCCAAAGCGGAGGCTGATGCCGTCGGCATGAAGATGCTGGAAAAGGTCGGCCTCGCCGACCGGGCCGACTACTACCCCCGTCAGCTGTCGGGCGGTCAGCAGCAGCGCGTGGCCATCGCCCGCGCTCTCGCCTCCGGCCCCGAGATCATCTATTTCGACGAGCCCACCAGCGCCCTCGACCCGGAATTGACCGGCGAGGTGCTGGCCGTCATGCGGCAGCTGGCACAGGAGGGCATGACCATGCTGGTCGTCACCCATGAGATGGGCTTTGCCCGCAACGTCTCGTCCCGCACTGTCTTCATGGAAAACGGTGTCGTGGTCGAGGAAGCACCCTCGCAGGAGTTCTTCGCCCATCCCAAAGAGGCAAGGACCCGTGAGTTCCTTCAGAAAATTTCCCATACTGAATAAGAAAGGATCATCCCCTATGAAACGCAGAACCTTTATTTCTCTCATGAGCGTCATGGCCGCTGCCGGTGTTCTCTCGCTGGCTGGCTGCTCTTCCAACACTTCTGCCTCCACTGCTTCCAGCACCGCAGCTTCTGCTTCCGCTGCTGCCGCCAACAAGCTGGAGACCATCCAGTCCAACGGCAAGCTGGTCATCGCGCTGGAAGGCGCATGGCAGCCCTGGAGCTTCCACGATGAGAGCGACACCCTCGTGGGCTACGACGTCGAAGTCTCCCGCGCCCTTGCCGAGAAGCTGGGCGTCGAGCCCGAGTACGTCGAGAGCGACTGGGACAGCCTGTTTGCCGGTCTGGATGCTGGCCGCTACGACCTCGTCTGCAACGGCGTCGAAGTCACCGAAGAGCGTGCCAAGACCTACGACTTCACCACTCCCTACGGCTACATCCACACCGCCCTCGCCGTCCGCAAGGATAACGACGACATCAAGAGCTTCGAGGACCTTGCCGGCAAGACCACGGCCAACAGCCTCGCTTCCACCTACATGGAGCTGGCCGAGAGCTACGGCGCGACCGTGCAGGGCATCGACACGCTGGAAGAGACCATCCAGCTGCTGACCGCTGGCCGCATCGACGCCACCCTGAACGCCAACGTCTCCTTCTACGACTACCTGAACGTCCATCCGGACGCCGACTTCAAGCTGGTCGCCCAGACCGAAGATGCTTCTCACGTTGCGATCCCTATCGTCAAGAGCGAAGACTCTTCCTTCCTCGACGCCCTCAACAGCGCCATCGACGAGCTGCGCGCTGACGGCACCCTCAAGGAGCTGGGCGAGAAATATTTCGGTCAGGATATTTCTTCCGAGAATTAACTTTTTGTTTTGATCGTCAGCAAAGCATCGGAAGTGCATCATGGTCTATCCCGTAGGCAAAACCGCAAAGCTTCCGGATCTCGTCAAAAATATCCGGGAAGAAGATGTTCCCGAGCGCTTCCGTGCCGAACTGCGCGGTGTCCCGGAAAGCAAATAAGAATATTGACGAAGGGGGCAGATGCCATGCGGCACCTGCCCCCTTTTTGTTATAAATATCTTCCGGTAATACTCTCCGGATTTTTCTGGATCTCCTCCGGCGTGCCTGTTGCCACGACGCGGCCGCCGCTCTCGCCGCCGCCCGGCCCCATGTCGATGACATAGTCCGCGTTGCGGATGACGTCGAGGTCGTGCTCGATGACAACGACCGTTGCGCCGTTGTCCAGCAGGGCCTGGAACACCCGCAGCAGCACCTGCACGTCCAGCGGGTGGAGGCCGATGCTGGGCTCATCGAAAACGAACACCGAGTCGGTCTGGGTGCGGCCGATCTCGCTGGCCAGCTTGAGGCGCTGGGCCTCGCCGCCGGAGAGGCTGGGCGTCTCTTCGCCCAGCGTCAGGTAGCCCAGACCCAGCTGCTGCAATGTCTGCAGGCGCTGGCTCACTGTCTTCATCCCGCCGCAGAACGCAAGGGCGGAGTTGACGTCCATCTCCATCAGCTCCGGCAGGGAGACGGCCTGCTCCGCCTTGTTCATCAGCTTCACGCCGTAAGCCGCCCGCGCGTAGCGGGAACCCCGGCAGTCGGGGCAGACGATGTTCACATCCGGCAGGAACTGCACGTCCAGGCTCACCTCACCGGTGCCGTCGCAGCCGGGGCAGCGCAGACTGCCCGTGTTGTAGGAAAAATCGCTGGCCTTGAAGCCCTTTTGCCTGGCGTCCGGAGATCTGGCATAGAGCTTCCGCAGCTCGTCGTGGACGCCCGCGTAGGTCGCCACGGTAGAGCGCACATTGATGCCGATGGGCGTCGCGTCGATGAGCTTGACGTGCGCGATGCCCTCGGCGCGGATCTCCCGGATATGTGCCGGGAGGGCGCTGCCGTTTATCTTTGCTTCCAGCGCCGGTACGAGGCTTTCCAGCACCATCGTCGTTTTTCCGGAGCCGGACACGCCCGTTACCACGGTGAGCCGCCCCTTGGGAATGTCCAGCTCCAAAGGCTTGACCGTGTGGATGCTGCCGGTGGAGAGATGGATCCCCCCCTCTGCGAACATCTCCCCTGTCCCGGCACACCGGCGCAATTTCGTCTCAGCTTTTCCGGAGAGGAACGGCCCGATCTGGGACTCCGGCTTTGCCTCCAGATCAGCTATCGTCCCTTCGGCAATGACATGTCCACCCTTAGCTCCCGCTTCCGGCCCCATCTCGATCACCCAGTCGGCCTCTTTCAGGATCTGGGTGTCGTGGTCCACCAGAATGACCGAGTTGCCATCGGCCACGAGGTCGTGCATCACGCCGGTCAGGCCCACGATGTTCGATGGATGCAGGCCGATGGACGGCTCATCCAGCACATAGAGCACGCCGGTGGTGCGGTTGCGGACGGCCCGGGCCAGCTGCATCCGCTGGCGCTCACCGGTGGAGAGGGTCGAGGCCGAGCGGTCAAGCGTCAGATAGCCCAGACCTAAATCCATCAGCCGCTTGGCGGTGCTTTCGAATGCCTCGCAGATGTTCTCCGCCATCGGGCGCATCTCTTCCGGCAGACTGCCCGGCACGCCCTTCACCCACTCCACGAGGGCTTCCAGCGTCATCTGACAGGCTTCGTCCAGCGAGATGCCCCGCAGCTTCGGCGCACGCGCCGCCGCTGAGAGCCGTGAGCCGTGACACTCGGGGCAGACATCTTCCCGCAGGAACTTTTCCACCCGCTTCATGCCCTTGTCATCCTTGACCTTTGCAAGAGCATTTTCTACGGTGTAGACGGCATTGTAATAGGTAAAGTCCAGCTCGCCGGCCTGATTCGAGTTCTTTGCGTGGTAGAAGATATGCTTTTTCTCTGCCGGACCGTGGTAGACGATGTCCTTTTCCTGTTCGGTCAGGTCGCGGAACGGCACATCCGTCCTCACGCCCATCTCCCGGCAGACGTCTGTCATCAGCGACCACATCAGGCTGTTCCACGGGGCCACTGCGCCGCCATCGATGGTCAGCGAGTCGTCCGGCACCAGCGACGCCATGTCCACCGTCCGGACGCTGCCTGTGCCGCCGCACTTCTGGCAGGCACCTTGAGAGTTGAAAGCCAGCTCCTCCGCCGACGGCGCATAGAAATGCGCACCGCACTCCGGGCAGACCAGCTCCCTGCCCGCCGCGACAGCCAGCGTCGGCGGGATGTAATGCCCGTTCGGGCAGCGGTGGCTTGCGAGGCGGGAGTACATGAGCCGCAGGCTGTTCAGCAATTCCGTGCCGGTGCCGAATGTGCTGCGGATGCCCGGCACGCCCGGCCTCTGGTGCAGCGCCAGCGCCGCCGGGACATACAGCACCTCTTCCACCGAGGCTTTCGAAGCCTGGGTCATCCGGCGGCGGGTGTAGGTGGACAGCGCCTCCAGATACCGGCGGGAGCCTTCGGCGTACAGCACCCCCAGCGCCAGCGAGGATTTACCCGACCCCGACACGCCCGCAATGCCCACGATCTTGTTCAGCGGGATGTCCACGTCGATGTTTTTCAGGTTGTGTACCTTTGCCCCGCGCACGAGCATTTTGTCTATCATTCTGGTTTCCCTTCCCTTTGGCTTTTTTGCGCCAGATGAATTCCATGTTCTCTGTTTTAGTATAGCGTATCCTGGTGTGTATTTCCACAATGGTCACCAATAAAATGCTATTTGCACCGGCAGACACAGAAGAGTATACTATAATCAGTAAGGATCTCAAGTTCCTGTACACATGTATCTGACGAGATAAAAGGAGAACGAACATGGCAGTATTTCCAAAAGAATTTGTATGGGGCGCTGCGACTGCAGCCTATCAAATCGAGGGCGGTGCCGTCGAGGATGGAAAAGGCCGGAGCATCTGGGATGTTTTCTCCCACACACCGGGCTGCACCTATCGGGGTGAGACCGGTGATACCGCCTGCGACAGCTATCACCGCTGGCGGGAAGACATCGAACTGCTGAAGTCGATGCACCTGAAAGCCTATCGCTTCTCTGTGGCGTGGACGCGCATCGCCCCCACCGGCGGCACGGACTGGAACGAAAAAGGCTTTGCCTATTACGATGGTCTTGTGAATACTTTGCTGGAAGCGGGCATCGAGCCGTATATTACGCTGTATCACTGGGATTTGCCGCAGGCGCTGGAAGAAAAGGGCGGCTGGCAGAATGAGGACACCGCCCGGGCGTTTGCAGTCTACACGGCAAAAATGGCAGAACATTTCAAAGGCAGGGTCCACCAGTGGTTCACCTTCAATGAGCCTGCCTGTATCGTGAAAATGGGCTATGGGACAGGTGAGCATGCGCCGGGGCTGAAACTCCCGCTGGAAGGGCAGTTCACCTGCTGGCAGAATATCATCTATGCGCACTGCCTTGCCGCGCAGGAGCTCCGCCATACGGACGCCGAAAACAGAGTGGGCTTCGTCTCCACAGGCCGCATCTGCTACCCCGTATCTGAGGCAAAAACAGATGTGGACGCCGCCCGGGCTCTGACCTTTGCCTGCCCAGACGAGGACTGGGCCTTCACTCACACGATGTCGCTCGACCCTCTGTGCCTTGGCCGCTGGCCCGGACCGGACCTCTGTGGGCCGCATCTTTCCGCCTGCATCGGTGCTGTGCCGCAATACATCAACGACGCCCTGTCTCTGGGCAGACCGGATATGCTCGGGCTGAACATCTACAATGCCGCGCCTGTACAGATGGGAACGAATGGCCCCTGTTATGTGGAGCGCCCTGCGGGATACGCTCACACAGCCATGAACTGGCCGGTAGAGCCGGAAAGCCTGAACTGGGGTCCCCGTTACATCCAGGAGCGGTATGGACTGCCCATGTTCATCGCGGAGAACGGCTTATCCTGCACCGACAAAATTTATCGGGACGGCAAGGTGCATGACGTGGAGCGAATTGATTTTCTGGCGCGCTATCTGGAAAAACTTTCCGAGGGCATTCAGGCCGGTGCCGACGTGCGAGGGTACTTCCATTGGAGCCTGTTGGACAACTACGAGTGGCACAGCGGATACAGAGAGCGTTTTGGTCTGGTGTACGTCGATTACGCTTCCGGGCGGCGCATCCCGAAAGACAGTGCCTTCTGGTATGGCGAAGTTGCGGCGACCAATGGCGGGTCCATCTGACCTGTAAAATAAAAGGGCGGCAGTTTCTCCAATACAGAACGAATATTGCAGCCATATCCAAGATACGTCTTACCCATCCTGCAAATTCTTTTATAATAGCACTGCTGCCTGAAAGCGCTGCAACAAATTCCCATATCAAAAGGGAAGCTTTCCGGCATGGGACAACGACAAATCATTTTATTGGGATACGAAAGAGACTCCCTCCGCCTGCTTCGGCGCTGCCGGATGGCCCGGCTCCGCTTTTGTCAACATCTGCTGGAACTTCCGGGCCGCCGTGTTCAGCGGGCGGTGATGGTCGTAGACGAGGCAGATAGAGCGGGAGGGAATGATCTCCTGCAGATGCAGCTCGACAAGCTCGCCGCGGGCCAGAAGCTCTTTTGCCATTGGTTCCGGCACGAAGGCAAGGCCCAGCTCACTTTTCACCAGCGTGAGCATCTGGTCGGTGGTGGCGGCCTCGGTGTCGGGCCGGAGCACGGCGTCGTGGTCGAGGAAGAACTGCCGGTAGAAGTTCCGGGTCATGCTCTCATCGCTGAGAGAGATGAGCGGATAGCAGCTCAGTTCCTTCAGCGTCAGGCGCTGGCTGGCCAGTGCAGTGAAGGTCTTTCCGCCCACCAGCACCTCATAAAACGGTCTCAGTTCCACCATCTTCAGGCTCTGTTCTACTTCCGCCGGGGTGGAGATGACGGCAAAATCCACTTCTCCGTTCTTCACAGCCTGCACCGCCTGGGGCGTGGAGTGGTTCGAGATGCGCAGCCGGATGCCGGGATACTCGGTGTGGAACGTCCGCAGCTTCTCGGCCAGATAGATGTTCAGCGCCGTCTCCGTCGCGCTGATGCTGATGGAGCCATGCTCGAGGGTGGCGCTGGCGCTCAGTTCTTCCTCCGCGTCCTGTATCTGCACTGCCGCCGAGGCGATGCGGGAGTAGAGCATCTCGCCCTCCGGCGTCAGGGTGACGCCCCGGTTGGAGCGGGTAAAGAGCACACAGTTCAGCTGGCTTTCCAGCCGGTTCATCGAGTGGGTGATGTTGGGCTGGTTGTTGCCCAGCACCCGCGCCGCTTTCGTAAAGTTCTGATACTTCGCCACATAATAGAAAATTTTGTAGTATTCCCAATCGACATACATGGGAGCCGCCCCTCTTTCATACCAGAATCACATTTTTACTTCTCCCCCACCAGCGCCACGGCAGCATCATTGACATTCGTGCCAGTAGCGCCGGTGATGATCAGGCCGTCCACAGCTTTCAGTGCATGGTAGGCGTCGTTGTTCTGCAGGGTGTCGAACACATTCCAGCCCTTGGCGGTCAGTGCGGAGAGGGTGTCACCATCCACATAGCCGCCAGCAGCATCGGTGGGGCCGTCGGTGCCGTCACTGCCCACCGAGAACACTGCTGCATCCAGCCCGGCCAGCGCCGGAGCCGCTGCAAGGGCAAGCTCCTGATTCCGTCCGCCGAGGCCCTTGCCGGTCAGGTGGACGACCGTCTCGCCGCCTGCGATGTAGGCCAGCTTTTTTCCCTGCCCCGCGTGGGTCCGGACGATGGAGCCAAGGAAGCTGCCCGCCTCCCGGGCTTCACAGCAGAGCTGGTCGGTCAGCAGGACGGGCTCATAGCCAAGCTCCCGGCAGGCAGCAGCGGCGGCGGTGCAAAGCTCCCGCACACTGCCGGTGATCCGGGTCGTCACGTTGTCTAGCATCTTGGGCGTTTCCTGCGCCAGAAGAGCTTTTGCCTGTTCCGAGAGCTTCAGGTGATACTTCTCCGCAATGGCAAGCGCCTGTGCGCAAGTAGAGGTGTCCGGCACAGCCGGGCCGCTGGCGATCATATCCAGCGGGTCGCCCAGAATATCGCTCAGTACGATGCTGAACACCTGGGCCGGGGCGCATGCCTGCGCGAACCGCCCACCCTTGACGCCCGAAAGCCGTTTGCGGATGGTGTTCATCTCCACGATGTCGGCACCGCTGGCAAGGAGCTGGCCGGTGATGTCCTGCAATTCTGCACCGGGGAGCAGCGGCTTTTCAAACAATGCACTTCCTCCGCCGGAGAGCAGAAACAGCACGGTATCCTCCGCTGTCAGCCCCTGCACCAGCTCCAATGCCTTCTCGGTGGCCGCAAAGCTGTTCTCGTCCGGCACCGGATGGCCCGCTTCATAACAATTTACTCCCAGAATTTTGCCCCTGACGTGCTTGTATTTGGTCACGACCACGCCGCCGTCCACACGGCCCAGCGCTTCCACTGCCGCGTGTGCCATCTGCCATGCGGCCTTGCCCGCTGCGACCAGCAGCACCCTGCCGCCCTTGGGCGCAAAGGCTTTCAATGCGCGGCGGACAGCTTCGTCCGGCAGGACAGCGTTCAGGCTGGATGCGATGATGGCATCGGCATCCTTTCGCAGAGTCAGATTCATGAAACAGACCTCCTTGTGGGGTATGATCTACAGCAGACCGGCTTCGGTCATGGTTTTTCCAAAGCCCCGCCTGGCCGGGCCGTCCGGAATCATTATACAGCAAGACCGGCGTTTCGGGAATACTTTCGGCAATGGTTTTGAAAACGAAATCCTCTGATTTTGAACTTCTGGCGGTAGGCCGTTTCCAATTCATAAAGCGTTTCTTCTCTCATTTCTGGAATCCTCCTGTCAGGATGCGGGCCAGCAGACTGCCCGGATAGACCATGGGATATTCCCGCAGGGTAAAAAGCAGACCATCGGCCGGAGCCATCAACGTCTGTCGTGCTTTCTTATGATAAGGTCCCGGACGTTTTTCGAATGATCCTGTTTGCTGCAATAGAGTTGTTCCTTTTTTGACAAGTATGGTATACTTATCTTGACCAATAAGACCCAATTTGGAGGCAGCATCAGAAATGACAGAACGAGAGAAAATGATAAATGGCGCGCTATACGATCCATCCGATCCGGAACTGGAGCAATTACGCTTGAATGCACGCAAATTGGCAAGAAAGTACAACCGGACGGATGAGGACCAACCGGAAGAACAAGCCGAAATTCTGCGAAAATTATTACCTGCAACAAAGCAGTTTCCGTATTTGCAGGCACCGGTCTACTTTGATTACGGCTGCAATACGTACTTTGGAAAGTACAGCTTTGTCAACTTTAATTTTACCTGCTTAGATGTATGTGAAGTCCATATTGGGGACAATGTGATGATCGGGCCAAATGTCACATTGGCAACTCCCATGCATCCGCTTTTGCCGGAAGAACGGAATATCCAAAAGCGAGAAGATGGAAGCATTTATAATCTGGAATATGCCAAACCCATCACCATAAAGGATAATTGCTGGTTGGCATCCAACGTAGTGGTTTGTGGCGGCGTTACCATCGGAGAAGGCTGTGTGATCGGAGCAGGAAGTGTTGTGACAAGAGACATCCCACCCTATAGTCTGGCTGCCGGAAATCCCTGCCGGGTCATCCGCCGGATAACCGAGAAAGATCGTATGGAAACTGCAGCTTGCCGGGAATAAGGCAAGCGATCCCCCAGGAAAACGCTCCGGCTGCAAAGCAGAGCGCATAGAACCAATACAAAAACACAGCCCCGTTCTGGTGAAGTGATATGCTACCCCTGGAGTAGACAGAGTAAAAACAAAACTCTGAATACTCTGGGGGTATTTTCATGTCAAAGACGGCGAAGATGCCCTGAAAGACCGGCGAGGACGGCACAAGAAGGATTACAAACCGCAGACGGAAGAAGAACGGTTACGGATCTGCTGCCTGCAATACGCAGGCACAATACCCCGGTTCCGGCTGGTAGCAATGGATCGTAAGGTATTCGTCCACCTCAGGGCTGTAATCGTGAAGGATGTGCTTTGTTCCGTTCAACGCCACATCTTCAATGCCGAAAGTGCAGAAGTCGTTGACTTTCAGGCATTCCCTGTGTATTCTGTAACATAGAAGGTCAAATGGTTTTTCACAAGATGCATAAAGCATATCCTCTTCCTGCGTATCTATAAGCCCGACTGGAATGCCCTGAGCGGCTGGCAGCCGCCCACGGTCTGTGTAAAATAAACCCAGATATAAAGGAGGCAACCCACCATGAAGATGACCCGCAGAAACTTTCTTTCCACTTCAGCGGTTGCGGCGTTCGCCTGCGGCGCATCCCTGACCGCGCACGCAGCAGGCAGTACCGATGAAAACAGTCTGAACTTTATCACAGATATTTTCAAGGACTCTCCCCAACCGGGCGAGATCGAAGAGGCAACGGCGATCACGGCAGAAAAGAACGCCGAATGGTATGAAAAGCTGGATTTTTCAGACCTGCGGGAGTTTGCCAACGCCGAACGCGGCTGGCTGGACAATGCGGAAGGTAAGATCATCTACGCCGAGGATGGCAAGTTTGCATGGGATCTGCAGAGCTACGGCGATTTGAACCGGGATGCTCCGGACACTGTAAACCCCAGTCTGTGGCGGAATACCCAACTCAACGCCAAAGCCGGTCTGTTTGAAGTATGTGATGGCATCTATCAGGTGCGCGGCTTTGATATGGCCAATGCGACCTTCATCCGCACCAACAACGGCTGGATCATTTTTGATGTCCTGATGTGCAAAGAAAATATGCAGGCAGCAAAAGCGCTGATGGAAAACCGGTTCGGACCGCTGGATGTCAAAGCTGTGCTGTACAGTCATAGCCATGTGGATCACTTTGGCGGCGCAGAGGGTGCGATCGACCGGAACAATGTAGCGGACCCCAGCCTTTCCGTCGACAAACAGCTTGCCTCGGGCAAAACGGTCATCCTTGCACCGAAAGGATTTTTGAAACACGCCATCCGCGAAAACGTCTATGCCGGCATCGCAATGGCCCGGCGTGCGCAGTATCAGTATGGTACGGTGCTGGAAAAAGGGGAGAAAGGAGCACTCTCCATCGGCATCGGCATGGGACAGTCTACCGGTCATGTGAGCCTTATTGCACCGACCTATGAGATCGGGGAAGATGTTCCGAAGCTGACCATCGACGGGCTGGAGATCGAATTCCAGCTGACCCCCGGCACCGAAGCCCCTGCCGAGATGAACGCCTATTTCCCGAAATACCGCGCCCTCTGGATGGCGGAAAACTGCACCGGTACGCTGCATAATCTGTACACCCTGCGCGGCGCAGAGGTGCGCGATGCCAACGATTGGGCAAAGTATATCATCGAGGCAGATCAACGCTTCTGCAGCAAGACCGACGTGGTGTTCCAGAGCCATAACTGGCCGCACTGGGGCGAGGAGATCCATGAATATCTGCTGAACACGGCAGCCATCTATAAGTTTATCCACGACCAGACCCTGCATTACATGAACCAGGGCTATACCTCCAACGAGATCGCCGCCATGATCTCGCTGCCGGATGCCCTCGAAAAAGTCTGGTATACCCGCCAGTATTACGGCACGCTGCCGCATAACGCCAAAGCCATCTACCAGAAGTATCTGGGCTGGTACGATGCGAACCCGGTCAACCTGGACCCGCTCCCGCCCAGCGATGCCGCTAAGAAGCTTGTAGAATATCTGGGCAGCACGGAGCTGGTGCTCTGCAAGGCAAAAAAGGACTATGCAAAGGGCGAATATCAGTGGGTGGCACAGATCACCAAGGAGCTGGTCTTTGCAGACCCGTCCAACCAGAAGGCACGCAACCTGTGTGCCGATGCGCTGGAGCAGTTGGGTTATCAGGCGGAATCCGGTGCGTGGCGCAACGCCTACCTGATGGGTGCGGCGGAACTGCGGAACGGCAATCTGTCCGGGCGGGCCCGCACGGCGAATGGTCTCACCAACAGTATGCGAGCCATGACGGTTTCCATGCTGTTGGATTATATCGCCATCCTGACGGATGCCAACGCTGCACAGAATGATGACCTGACCTTGAATCTGACCGTAACGGATGAGAATGAACAGTTCTATGTGACCCGTAAGAATGGCGTCCTGCTGTCTTACCCCGGCGAGAACCATCCGGATGCGCAGGCTTCCGTCACTTGCAAGCGTCTGCAGCTCTTTGCATTGATGACAGGTCAGCAGGCCGGGCAGGTACAGATCAGCGGAGATCCCACTGTCCTGAAACGCCTGCTGGCATATGCGTCCAAGTTTGAAAAAACCTTCAATGTCATTGAACCGTAAAAAACGATTTGGAATTTCAATTTTTTCAAAAATATCTCTGGGGCTTTGATATTAAGCTCTGTCAAGAGGGCTGGCACCGTCCAGCCCTCTCTCTTTTTGCAAAAGTTTCCCGCGCTTTTTCTTGCGCCCTGCCGAAAATAGCGTGTTTTCAAAACTTTTTTGTTGACACCACTCGATTTTTGTGGCAATCTATCCCAACGATTTATAGCAATTCAACTTTTTGGCTGCCATATTGGAAACAAGGCAGCTGACTTCCCCTGCAGCGGCGTGAGCGCCCATCAGCACCTTCCCGTTCAGGATGATGCCGCCGCAGAGCGGCTCCTTCACGGAGCGGGTAGAGATCTATCTCATCCAATGCGATGCCGAGGTGCAGAGCGTGGAGCGGCTGACCAGTCTGGACCAGCTGCATGAGCTGATCCCCCGGCTGAAGCTCCGGGGCTTCGGCGGTACCGACTTCCGGCCGGTGTTCGCCTATGTAGACAGGCTGCTGGAAGAGAAAAAGCTGACGAACCTCAACGGCCTGCTCTATTTTACCGACGGCGTGGGCACCTACCCGGAAAAATCCCCTGCCTACAAGACTGCCTTCATCTTTAACCGTGACGACCACATCAGCCCCCACGTTCCCAGCTGGGCCATCCGGGCTGTACTTACCACTGACAACATCCGCCTGCTTGAACCGCAGAAGACCCGAACCGAGGAGGACACCGAATCATGGATATAGCAAGTGCAAAACAACAGATCAAAAATACCGTGCAGATCTACCTGCAGAAGGACGCTCTGGGCCGCTACCGACTTCCGCTGGTACACCAGCGGCCCATCTTCCTGCTGGGTGCGCCGGGTCTGGGCAAGACTGCCATTATGCAGCAGGTCGCTGATGAGATGGGGCTTGGCCTTGTGAGCTATTCCATGACCCACCACACCCGCCAGAGCGCACTGGGTCTGCCTGTGATCGTAGAAAAGGAATACGGCGGCAAGCACTATCAGGTCAGCGAATACACCATGAGCGAGATCATCGCCAGCGTCTACGACTGTATGCGCACCACCGGCAAAACGCAGGGCATCCTGTTTCTGGACGAGATCAACTGCGTTTCCGAGACCCTCTCCCCTGCCATGCTGCTGTTTCTGCAATACAAAGTCTTTGGTGGGCATCAGATCCCCGAGGGCTGGGTGGTGGTCACCGCCGGCAACCCGCCCCGCTTCAACAAAAGCGTCCGGGAGTTCGACGCTGCCACCCGTGACCGCCTGAAGGTGATCGAAGTTGAGCCAAGCTATGAGGCATGGAAGGCCTATGCGCTGGAACACGGTGTCAGCCGCAGCGTCATCAGCTATCTGGATATCCGTCCCGAAGATTTTTACAAGGTCGAGACCATTGTGGATGGTCTGACCGTGGTAACGCCCCGCGCCTGGGAGGACCTTTCCGAGATCCTGCAGTATCACGAGGAGCTGGGCCTTGCAGTCAGCGAGGAGCTGACCACCCAGTATCTGCAGAACAAGCAGGTCGCCCGGGATTTTGCCATCTACTACGAACTCTACCAGAAATATCGTCAGGCCTACAATATTGATGCCATCCTGCAGGGTGTGTGGGATGAGGATGTCCTCACGCAGGCACGCAGCGCCAAGATGGACGAGCGGATGAGCCTTGTCAGCCTGCTGCTGGAAGCCGTGTTCCTGCAGATGGAACGCTGCACCCTGCGCCACGATGCGCTGCGCCTTATCGCGGCCGCCCTCAAAGCCCAGCGCGGGACGCTGGATGTTCCCGGCGATGCCCTGACCGCCCTCGCCGGGCTGGAGGACAACTGGCGCGCCGAAGCCAACAAAGCCCCCTCTGCCCGGCAGAAGGTCTATCTCGATCTGCTGTCGCTGACTGCCCAATGGCACGGAGAACTTTCCGGCTCCACCCCTTTTTCCGCCCTCAAGGCCTGCTATCAGCGCTCGGTCGCCGACCTGCAGGCTGAGGTCGCTGAAACGCAGAAGAAGCTTGGCGATCTGCTCCGTTTTTTACAGGAAGCCTTCGGTAAGGGAACGGAGCTGAGCATGGCGGTAAACGATCTGACCGTAGCCCCCGTAGCCACCGCATTTCTGGGGCAGTTTCTCAGCACCGATTACTTTGCAGCCAGCCGGGATCTGCTGCTGCACCGGCAGTCGGAGCAGCTGCTGCACCAGATCGATCTGACAGGACTGGTGTAAAATGGAACTGCTGCAATTTGAAGTAACCAACGCCGGAACGCTGGGCAGCCGCTGGACACCCCCCGCCCCGGAAACAAAAAAGGCCTCCTCCCTGCCCGGAGCCGCACTGGCAGCTCTCTTGCAGGAGGAGGATGACGAGGATGATTGGGGCGGCGATGCTCCCGACATGAGCGCAGAGTTTGCACGGCTCGGCCATCTGAACGAAGAGTCCGACACCGATGCCCTGCCCCTGACAGCAGACTTTGCCCCTCTGCCGGACGGCTCTCTGGCGCTGGTGCGCTGGCCCCGGCTGGCACGGCCTACTGTGGTACCCGACACTGTAGAAGGCCGCACTGTCACCGCCATTGCCGCTACCGCCTTTGCTGCCAGCCATCTGGATGAGGGCTACTTTGCGCAGTTCGGGCAATCGCCTATCAGTTTCAGCATATTTTGTATGCGAATGGGCCGCGCAGTCACCACCGAAACGCTGGACGAAGGCGGGCCGACTTCCGTCACACTGCCGGACAGCATCACTCACATTGGTCCCTACGCGTTCTACCACTGCACAAATCTGACTTCCATCACCCTGCCGGATGCCATTTCCACCCTGCCTGCCGGTGTATTCGGCGACTGCAGCCGCCTTACCAGCGTCCATCTGCCGGAGCAGCTGCAGGCTCTGGGCTATCTGCCCCGCCCCACGGATCAGATCATGCCAGATGTCGGCACGTTTGCCGGGTGTCATGCCCTGAAACAGCTGACGCTGCCTCCACAGCTTAAAATGCTGGGCGCTCACAGCTTCAACAGTTCTGGTCTGACGAGCCTGACCGCCCGGGATGCTGGGTGTGAAAATTGGAGCCGTACTGTCACTGTGGCTGTGTCTGCATTTGACCACACTGCCGCACTGCTCTGGCTGGAAAAGGCCGATGTTTCCGGCCATGTGGTGGCGCGGCTGGGTCTACCCGTGGCCCGGGATAAAATCCTGGCAGGCGATGCCAAATTTGGAGCCATCCTGCGGCTACCGGTGCTGTTCTTCACCCAGCCGATGCCTTACTTTGACCAACTGGCCCGGGACGCATTCCGGCTGGATTTCTCGGCTCGTATGGCGCTGGCTCGGCTGGAAGCCTCTGCAGGGCTTTCCCCCGCCGACCGCCAGTGGTATTGTGCAGTTCTGGTGCAGTATTTCGACCGGGCTCCACAGTTCATGCCCTGCCCGGCAGAGCAGGCGTATGCCGCGTTATTCCGTTTTCTCTGCCGCTGTGAATTGCTGACTGCTGCCGATGTCAGTGCCATCCTCCGGATGGCCGGTGCGCTCTGCCTGCCCGCCGAACTCATCAGCGAGATGATGGAGGTGCGCACCCGCCGGTTTGAAACAGTCACCGGCTTTGAGGATCTGGAGTTGGATTGATCAAAACCATAAACACTGCCTAGAAAGATGCCTCGCCTGCACCGGCACGGTACAGATCGGAAAGGGGTTGGGATTTTCCAACAAGTGTTTTGCAACGCAAAACGAGCAGATGTATATACGTCTGCATTGCTTGCGGATGCTATGAAACCTCTCAACGTGCTTCCCAAATTTGAAAATCATTTTGCAATCAGGACCGTCCGTTTTCAAGTTCAACTTGAAGCGGACGGTTATTTTTCTGCACAAAAATTTTCGAGTTTGCAACCGCAGCAAGTAGGGCGAGTTGGTACCAACTCGCAATTTTCGAATCCGATTTTACAAATCCAGCTTCAAAACACTTGTTGGGCTTCGCCCAAACCC
>ERZ772855.1438-NODE-1438-length-23371-cov-18.598173_pt1 | contig 23371 bp, 20 predicted proteins | sample MGYA00511900_ERZ772855 | MGnify/ENA primary metagenome ERZ772855 (study PRJEB29015, sample SAMEA2737701) | human gut metagenome | biome: human gut; feature: human-associated habitat; material: faeces | place: China | collected 2012 ... | reverse complement strand
AGGTGAAGGTGCCCCTGTTCATCAACATCGGCGACAAGATCACCATCGACACCCGTACCGGCGAGTATATCGGCCGCACCAAGTAAGTCAACAACCAACCGACCGTACAGAAAGGAGCCGAACATGGAGATTTCTGAGAAGGTAGCATACCTGAAGGGTCTGGCCGAGGGCCTGAACCTGGATACCGAGAGCAAGGAAGGCAAGCTGATCGCCGCCATCATTGACGTGCTGGACGACATGGCGGAGAAGTTCGCCGACGTCGAGGACGAGCTGTGCGACGTGGAGGACGGTCTGGATGCTGTCAGCGACGACCTCAGCGATGTGGAGGAGACCCTGTACTTCGCGCTGGACGACGATGAGGACGAGGACGAGGATGAAGACGACGAGGAAGAGGAGTACTTCATGACCAACTGCCCCGAGTGCGAGGAGGAGGTCTACTTCGACGAGTCCGTTCTGGAGGACGGCGAGGTCATCTGCCCCAATTGCGGCGCCAAGCTGGAGTTCGATCTCAGCGATCTGGCCAACGATGAGGACGAGGATCAGGAGTAATTCCAAAAACAAAAAAGAACCGCCGAGAGGCGGTTCTTTTTTTGCGCAAAACGGCTATTCCCAAATGCTGTACAGCTGTGTGACAAGCTGTCCCGTGACGTCCACATCGCAGAGCATATAGGGCTTTTCGCCGCCGAGATCTGTCAACAGCAGCTCGTTGATGCCGTCGCCGTCTACATCCTCCACGCGATAGTCCACGCGGCGTCCCGCGTCCGGCAGGAGCATCAGCACCTGCCGCTGCTCCGGCTGCTCCGGAATGGGAATAAAGAAGTAGGTGGCACCGTAACCGTCAAGATGCGCTGAGAAGGTCTCCTCAAAGCCGAAAAGTGGCTTTTCCATGGGCTGCGCCGGACTGCCGCCAAAGCCGCCTATGGCGGTCACCGTCAGATATTCCGGCAGTTCGTCACACCACGTGATCTCATTGGTACGGCGGTCGTATGCCATGTTATATTGGGGGTGTGACAGAATGGAGTTTACATAACGCCATCCGATTTGGAGGGTAGAAGTGTCCATGTCCGCCGGACAGCGCAGCTTCAGGAGATCCGAGGAAAGGCTGCCGGCATCCGTGACGTAGAGCCATGTACCGTCCGCGGTATACTCTGCTTGCTGGATCAGGCCGCAAAGCTCCTCCGTATACCGGTAGGGGTTTGTCAGGTCGAGATGGATATGCCGGATGGCAAAAAGGGCGATGATGAGGAGAAACGCTGCTGCCGCGGCGCTGACGCCGGTGAGCCATTGGCGGCGCTGCCGCTTCTGGTTGTTGTCCGCCATCTCCACCACGGCGCGCAGCGTCTCATTTTCCGCAGGGTACTTTTTTTCTTCCATAGCTTGCTCCTTTTCCTCTGCAGGCGCGGCGCACCGGAGGAGCGCGGCTGCCGTCAGACCCAAAGCCGTGGCCAACGGCTCCAGAAGCGTGACGTCGGGGTAGGAAAGTCCACGTTCCCATTTGCTCACGGCCTTATCGGTGACGTGGAGCATCTGGGCCAGCTGCTGCTGAGTCAGGTGCCGGCGTCTGCGATTTTCAGCGATAAAGGCGCCGAGAATTTGTTTGTCCAAAGTGATCACCTCACCGCTATTGTAGCAAATGTGCCGGAAAACGCAACCGACCGGTGGTTTAGCTGGCCTGTTTTTCGCTTTTCTTGCGGCGTATCGTGGAAAAAGCAACAAGGGTTGCGTGAAGGAGAAAATCGCGGTATAATAAACATAATACACTTTGCGCGGCGCGCAAAGGCCGATATTGAGGTATGAAGGATGAAAACACAGGAAAAGCTGAACATGACTATGCTTTGCGACTTCTACGAGCTGACCATGGGCAACGGGTATTTCCAGACCGGCTACAAGGATCGCATCGTGTATTTCGACGTATTCTTCCGGAAGGTGCCGGACGGCGGCGGCTTCGCCATCACGGCGGGACTGGAGCAGCTCATCGACTACATCGAGAACCTGCACTTCTCGGAGGAGGACATCGCCTACCTGCGGGGCCGCGGCATCTTCTGCGAGGAATTTCTGGCCTATCTCCGTGACTTCCGTTTCACCGGCGATATCTATGCCATCCCCGAGGGCACGCCGGTATTTCCCAAGGAGCCGCTGGTGGTGGTGCGCGCACCGGCCATCGAAGCCCAGCTCATCGAGACCTTCACCCTGCTGACCATCAACCACCAGAGCCTCATCGCCACTAAGGCCAACCGCATCCAGCGGGCCGCCCGGGGCCGGACGGTGCTGGAATTCGGCTCCCGCCGCGCGCAGGGTGCGGACGCCGCCATCGTGGGCGCCCGCGCGGCCTATATCGGCGGCGTAGCCGGTACGGCCTGCACACTTTCGGACGAGGTGTACAGCGTGCCCGCCGGCGGTACTATGGCCCATGCCTGGGTCCAGATGTTCCCCAGCGAGCTGGAGGCGTTTAAGACCTACTGCCGCCTGTATCCCACCAACGCCACGCTGCTGGTGGACACCTACAACACGCTGCACTCCGGCATCCCCAATGCCATCCGTGCCTTTGACGAGGTGCTCAAGCCTTTGGGCATCACCCAGTGCGGCATCCGCTTGGACTCCGGCGACCTGGCCTACCTCACGCAGAAGGCCCGCAAAATGCTGGACGATGCGGGCTGGACGGACTGCAAGATCTCCGTGTCCAACTCGCTGGACGAGTACCTTATCCAGGACATGCTGCTGCAGGGCGCACAGATCGACATGTTCGGCGTGGGCGAGCGGCTCATCACCGCCAAGTCCGAGCCGGTGTTCGGCGGCGTCTATAAGCTGGTGGCCGTTGAGGAGCCGGACGGCACCATCGTGCCCAAGATCAAGGTCAGCGAGAACGTGGAGAAGATCACGGTGCCCCATTTCAAGAAGGTGTACCGCTTCTACGGCCGCGACAACGGCAAGGCTCTGGCCGACTACATGGCCCTCCACGATGAGACCGTGGACGATACCAGGGATCTGACCATCTTCGATCCGTTGGCCACATGGAAGAAAAAGCGCATCTACAATTTCGAGGCCCGCGAGCTGCTGGTGCCGGTGTTTCTGCACGGCAAGCGGGTATACGACAGCCCGCCGCTGCCGGAGATCCGCGAATACTGCCGTCAGCAGATAGACACCCTGTGGGACGAGGTGAAGCGTTTCGACTACCCCCACAAGTACTACGTGGACCTGTCCGATAAGCTCTGGGACATCCAGCAGCACCTGCTGCGCAGCTCCCAGGAATAAGGCAATTGCCCCGATAGAAAGAGAGAAGGAGGAACGCCTATGAAAAAACCGAGAGTCCAACAGAGGACAGAACGCCGCATATCTGCGGCGCTGCGGTTGGTGCTGGTGGCTGTGCTGCTGGTGGCCCAGATCGCGCTGGTGCTCCTCCTGAGCACTGTACTGAAGCAGCGGGCGGCGCTGGCCTACACCGCGCTGGAGCTGGTGGCATTCGTCTGCGCTGTGTATATCTGGACGAAGCCCGGGACCACCAGCTACAAGGTGGGATGGATATTCCTGATTCTATTCCTGCCGGTGGTGGGCCTGATGCTCTACTGGCTGTGGAACGGCGGGCGGCAGTCCAAGCGTCTGGACCTGAAAAAGCTGCCGCGGCCCCAGGAGTCCGCCTGCAAGCAGGAAGAGAGCCGCCTGAACATAGAAAAGCTGCGGCAGAGCATGCCCCAGTGGGCTCCGCTGGCGTCCTATCTGAACAATAAAGGCTTTTCCCTTTACAGGGCGACGGACGCAGTATATCTGCCCACCGGCAGGGACTTTCTGGAGGATATGCTGTCCGCCATGGAGAAGGCGGAGCGATTCATCTTTCTGGAGTACTTCATCATGGCCGAGGGCGAGATGTGGGACCGTCTGACCAACGTGCTGCGCCGCAAGAGCGGGCAGGGCGTGGAGATCAAGCTGATCTTCGACGACTTCGGCAGCATGATGCGCATGCCGGCGGAGCGGGTGGATGCCCTGCGCCGTGCCGGTGTGGAGGTCATCGTCTTTAATCCGGTACACCACTACGTGAACCGGCTGTACTTCAACTACCGCGACCACCGGAAAATCACCTGCATCGATGGCGATGTGGCCTACACCGGCGGCGCCAACCTGGCCGATGAGTACGCCGACATCATCCGGCGCTTCGGCTACTGGAAGGACTGCGGCCTGCGGCTGGAGGGCGAGGGCGCCTGGGGCCTGACCCGTGAGTTCATCTACATGTGGGAGCGCCTGGGCGGCGAGATGCACAACGAGCACGACTACTACCGTCCTGTTCACAGCGCCGTCTCCGACGGCTTCTGCCAGACCATCGTGGATGGGCCGGACAACAACCCTGACGCCACGGCGGAGGATGTGTTCCTCCAGCTGATCGCGCGGGCCCGCCAGACGGTGTATATCACCACGCCTTACCTGGCCATCGACGAGCCCATGATCAAGGCGCTGTGCGTAGCGGGGGACAGCGGCGTGGATGTGCGGCTGATGATGCCGGGCGTCCCCGACCACTGGTTCGCCTATCAGGTGGCCCAGAGCTATTTCCCGGAGTTGACGAGCCACCATGTGAAGATATATACCTTCACGCCGGGCCTCATCCACGGCAAGACGGTGATGGTGGACCGCGAGGCGGCCTTCGTGGGCTCGGTAAACATGGACTTCCGCAGCTTCCAGCTGCACTTCGAGTGCGGCGAGCTGCTGTACCGCATGCCCGCCATTGAGTCGCTGCTGGAGGATATGGACAACATCATCCAGAACAGCCAGCCGGTGACGCCGGCGCGCATGGCGGCGCGGCCATGGTATCTGCGAGTCGTGGGCGTGGTGCTGCGGCTGTTCGCCATGTGGATGTAAAGGAGGAACGCAAGTGGCCTGTTATATTTTCGGCGCAGGAGGCTTTTACGGTCTGCCGCAGCGTCCCGCGGCGGGAGACACCGTCATCGCCGCCGACGGCGGCTGGCGCATCTGCCGCCGGGAGAACATCACGCCGGACCTGCTGCTGGGGGATTTCGACTCTCTGCACACCGTGCCGGACTTCGCCCGCATCCGCCGCGTGCCGGTGGAGAAGGACGATACCGACATGATGCTGGCCATCAAAGAGGGCCTGGGCCGCGGTGAGACAGAATTTCACCTCTACGGCGGCATGGGCGGCCGCACCGACCATACCATTGCCAACCTTCAGGGCCTGCTGTATCTGGCGGACCACGGCGCACAGGGCTGGCTGTACGGTGACAGGGAGCGGTTCACCGCCATCCGGGACGGCAGCATCACCCTGCCCGCCCGGGAAAAGGGCATCGTGTCCGTGTTCTGCATGGGCGCGGATTCTCAGGGCGTCACCATCGAGGGCGGCCAGTACACGGTGCACGATGCGGTGCTGACGTCGTCATTTCCTCTGGGTGTCAGCAATCATTATGTGGGCAACCCTGTCCGCGTCACCGTGACGCGGGGCAGTTTGCTGATAGCATTGATCGAAAAGGAGTAAACAAGCATGAAAAAGAACGGACTGAATAAGCTGCTGGCCCTGCTGCTGGCGCTGGTGATGGTACTGTCTCTGGCTGCCTGCGGCAATAAGGCACAGGACAACGATGCCGCCGATAAGGACGCGGGCGCTGTCACCGATACCGACAACAACACCGGCGACAACGGCGATGCCGCTGCCCCGCAGGACAGCGTGGTGGCTGACGGCGACGTGATCGGCGAGGGCAAGACCGCCTTCACCGTGGAGGTCGCCCAGCTGGACGGCACATCCATCACCTTCACCGTCAACACCGACAAGGAGACGGTGGGCGAGGCTCTGCTGGAGCTGGGCGTCGTGGCCGGTGACACCACTGAGTACGGCCTGTACGTCACCACCGTCAACGGCGTGACGCTGGACTACAACACCGACGGCGCGTACTGGGCGTTCTACATCAACGGAGAGTATGCCTCCACCGGTGTGGATGCCACCAATATCGAAGCCGGCGCCGCCTACGCCCTGAAGGCGGAAAAGGCCGCCTGAGACAGCGGACAGACAAAAAGGACAGGCATGACCACTGGTCATGCCTGTCCTTTTTTGTATGGTTTTTCAGCGGAGCAGCGCCGCTTCGGCCTCGCCCATGAGGTACAGGGAGCCGCAGCACAGCACCGCGCCGCCGTTGGCAGACTTCGCCAGGGCCAGCGCAGCGCCCTCCGCCACGGTATCGCAGGGGGTAACAGGCCTGCCCAACGTCTGGAGATATGCCGCCAGCTCCTGTGCTGGCAGGGCCCGGGGACTGTCCGGTGTCACGGTGATGAACTGCGCCGCATAGGGCAGCAGCGGGGCGTACATCCGGTGATAGTCCTTGTCCCGCAGCACGCCGGTGAGTACCGTCAAGGGCCGGTCCGGCAGGTAGTCCTGAATATTTTCCACCAGCGCCGCCATGCACTGGGGATTGTGGCCGCCGTCCATCACCACCAGCGGCTCGCGGCGTACCACCTCAAAGCGGACGGGCCAGCGCACCTGCGCCAGACCCTGCCGCACGGCGTCCTCACCGATGGCCCAGCCCCGGCGGCGCAGTACCTCCACCGTAGTGAGAGCCGCAGCGGCGTTGCGCAGCTGCATCCGTCCCAGCAGGGGCAGGTGCAGGCCGGACAGCGAGCCGAAGCTGAACTCCTGTCCCTCCAGCGAGTGGCCGACAGGAACCAAGGCGTCCATGTCCACAGGGTGCAGCGTCACACCGCACCGGCGGCAGCGATCCGCCACCACCTCCCGCACCGACGGCGCACAGGGGTAAAGCACAGCGTCGCAGCCGGCTTTGATGATGCCGGACTTGGTGGCGGCGATCTTCTCCGCCGTGTCGCCCAGGTAGGCGGTGTGGTCCAGCCCAATATTGCACAGCACCGCCGCCTCCGGCGCGGGGATGACATTGGTGGCGTCGAGCTCGCCGCCCATGCCCACCTCGCATACCACGATGTCGCAATTTCGACTTGCGAACCAGGAGAAGGCGATGGCTGTCACCATCTCAAATTCCGTGGGGTGGTCGGCCATGCCGTCCGCCAGCGGCCGCACCTCCTCCGTCACGGCGCACAGCTCCGCATCGGAGATGGGCGCGCCGTCGATCTGCATCCGCTCGTTGAACCGGAAGATGTAGGGCGAGGTGTAGAGCCCCGTGCGATAGCCCGCTGCCCGCAGCACGGAAGCCAGTATGGCGCAGGTGGAGCCCTTGCCGTTGGTGCCGGTGACGTGGACGAACTTCATCGTCCGCTCCGGATGTCCCATCTGGGCCAGCAGCTCGTCGATGCGGCTCAGGCCCAGGCTGCTGCGCCGCCAGTCCACCGCATGGATGTAATCCAGGGCTTCATTGATGGTCATGCTCTGCGCCTCCCTTGACCTGGATGCGCCGCTGCACGCCGTTGAGTGCGCCGCGGCGCAGCAGCAGCCACACGATCAGCGTGTCCACCGTGCCGGTGAGGGCGAATTGGATGCTGCGGGACACCAGCTTTGCCAGAAAAAATGCCTGCTTGGCATCGCCGCCGTACACCAGAGCCAGCGCCATGCTCTGCCACAGGACGGAGCCCACGATGGCCGCGGGGAAGAAGGCCAGCGCCGTGCGGAGCAGGGCTGGCCGGTCCGTCACATACCGGCGTACCGCACCGGCCAGCAGGCCGTACAGGATGGGGGGCACGCAGAAAATGGGATTGTAGCCGAAGGGGGAGAACAGGCAGCCGATGAGATCGGCGGCGAAGCCCACCACCGCCCCGGGAATGGGGCCGAACAGCAGGCCCGACAGCACGATAGGCACGGCCTCCAGAGAGATACGGGTGGTCTCGGCGGGGATGAGGGTCAGCACCCGGGCCAGCACCACGCTCAGCGCGGTCAGCAGGGCGCAGACGGTGAGAGCGTAGGTGTTGAACACGGGACGGGATACGGTGCGCGGCAATTCTTTTTCGGGCATAAAAAAACCTCCTTATCCTTGGGATGGGAGGGATCTCATAGACAAAATAGCAGAATTTGCACCGTGTGGAAGCTGGAATGGAATCGCGGAGCAAGCTCCTTCGTCCGGCGGCAGCCTCCCATCCGTCCGGCACTTAACGCACCATTCCTACACACAGGCTGAGAGCATTATACAGCACGCCGCAGGGAAAAACAAGAGGGAATTCAGACGTTCCCTGCGGAACGGTGATTGACGGGACAGGCGGGCATTGTGTATAATGGTCAGCAGAATATACTGGGGAGGATGCGACATGGAGATACGGTTTACAGACGGCAGCTATACGGACGGCGGGGAGCGGATCATGCTGGACCCCACGGTCTACCCCGACTGGCAGATCGGCGCGGCGGCAGAGAGGGCGCTGCCGCCGGTGGAGGAGTTCCGCCGCCGGATGGGCCTCCTGCCGGAGGAGCTTATTCCCTACGGCAAGACGCCCAAGCTGGATTTTCTGCGCATCATGGAGCGGCTGAAGGACCGGCCCAGCGGCAAATATATCGAGGTCACGGCCATCACCCCCACGCCGCTGGGAGAGGGCAAGTCTACCACGTCTCTGGGCCTCATCGAGGGGTTGGGACACCTGGGCAAGAACGTGGGAGGCTGCCTGCGCCAGCCCTCCGGCGGCCCCACCATGAACGTCAAGGGCACCGCTGCCGGCGGCGGCAACGCCCTGCTGATCCCCATGACTGAGTTTTCGCTGGGCCTGACCGGCGACATCAACGATATCATGAACGCCCACAATCTGGCCATGACGGCACTGAACGCCCGTATGCAGCACGAGCGGAACTACGACGATGCCAAGCTGGCCCAGCGCGGCCTGCGCCGTCTGGACATCGATCCGGAGCGGGTGCAGTGGAGCTTTGTACTGGACTTCTGCTGCCAGGCGCTGCGGAGAATGCGTATCGGCCTGGGCGAGGGAAAGATGGACGGCTACCCCATGGACACCTGCGCCAACATCGCCGTTAGCTCCGAGCTGATGGCCATTCTGGCGGTGGCGCGGGATCTGCCGGATCTGCGCCGCCGCATTGGCGACATCGTGCTGGCCTACGACCGGCAGGGCCGCCCTGTCACCACCGAGGATCTGGAGGTGGCGGGCGCCATGACGGCCTGGATGCGCAATACGATAAATCCCACCCTGTGCTACACCGTGGAGCACCAACCGGTGCTGGTCCACGCGGGGCCCTTCGCCAACATCGCCATCGGCCAGTCCTCGGTGATCGGGGACCGGTTGGGCACAAAGCTGTTCGACTATCACGTCACCGAGTCCGGCTTCGCCGCCGACATCGGGTTCGAGAAGTTCTGGAACGTGAAGTGCCGTCTGTCCGGCCTGAAGCCGGACGTGTCGGTGCTGGTGGCCACCGTTCGCGCCCTAAAGATGCACGGCGGCGGGCCGGAGGTAACACCTGGCCGTCCGCTGCCGGACGCCTACACAAAAGAGGACCTGAGCCTGCTGGAGCGGGGCTGTGCCAACCTGCTGCACCACGTGAACATCATCCGCAAATCCGGCGTCACGCCGGTGGTGTGCCTGAACCGGTTCCACACCGACACGGATCTGGAGCTGGCGCTGGTACGCCGCGTCTGCGAGGAGCACGGCGTGCGCTGCGCCGTGTCCGACCACTGGCGCTATGGCGGCGCGGGGGCAGAGGAGCTGGCGCGGGCTGTGCTGGAGGCGTGTGAGGAGCCGTCGGAGCTGAAGCTGCTGTACCCCGATGACATGCCTCTGCGCCAGCGGGTGGAGCGCATCGCCAGGGAGGTCTACGGCGCGGACGGCGTGGACTGGTCGCCGCTGGCGGCGGAAAAGGCCGCACGGTTTGAGAGCGACCCCAAGTATGCGGATTTCTGCACCATGATGGTCAAGACACACCTCTCCCTGTCCCACGACCCCACGAAGAAGGGGGTGCCCACCGGCTGGCGTCTGCCGGTGCGGGATGTGCTGGAGTACAGCGGCGCACGGTTTCTGTGCCCCGTGGCCGGCGGCATCTCCATGATGCCCGGTACCGGCTCCGACCCCGCCTACCGCCGCATCGATGTGGATACGGCCACCGGCGCGGTGACGGGCCTGTTTTAAGAGAGGAGCGCTTTTATGGACGATACGATGCGGAGCTGCCGCGAATTTACAGCGGTGCTGTCCTCCGCAGCTCCCACACCCGGGGGCGGCGGGGCGGCGGCACTGACCGCCGCCGTGGGCACGGCACTGTGCGGCATGGTGGCCAACCTCACCACGGGGAAAAAAGCCTACTCTGCGGTAGAAGGTGATATACAGCAATTGCTGTCAACTACAAATGCTTTACAGGAAAAGCTGCTGGATCAGGTGGCTGCGGACGCGGAGGGCTTCCTGCCGCTGGCGGCGGTATATGCCCTGCCCAAGGACGCGCCTGACCGCGCGGCAAAGCTGGTGCAGGCATCGGAGACGGCCTGTGCCGTGCCGCTGCGGATCATGGAGCTGTGCGTGGATGCGCTGGCCGCTGCGGGGCGTCTGGCGGACATTGGCTCCCGTCTGGCGGTGTCCGATGCCGGGTGCGCCGCCGCCATTCTGGGCGGAGCATTGCGGGCGGCGTCCCTGAACGTGCTGGTGAATACCAAGGCCATGGGCGCGGCGGGCGCACCGCTGACGGAGCGGTGCCTTGCCCTGCTGGCCAGGGGCGAAGCGGCGTCTGACGCCGTATTCAAGCAGGTGAAGGACCGCCTGCTGTAAGGAGGAACGGCCTATGGCAAGACTATTGACGGGCAGAGAAGCGGCGTCGGCCCTGACCGAAGAACTGAAAGGGCGCACGGCATCGCTGGCGCGGCAGGGGGTGACGCCGAAACTGGTGATCCTGCGCTGCGGCGAGAACGAAGCGGACGGCGCGTACCTGCGGGGCGCACTGAAACGCGGCGCACTGTGCGGCGTAGAGGTCGAGGTCCGTACCTTGCCGGATACGGCATCGCGGCAGCAGCTGCTGAACGCCATCGATGCCGTCAACGTAGACAGCACCGTCCACGGATGTTTGCTGCTGCGGCCCCTGCCGCCCCATCTGCGGGACGCGGAGCCGGAGATCTGTGACCGGCTGCTGCCGGAAAAGGATGTGGATGGCATGACCGGCACCTCCGCCGCCGGTGTGTATCTGGGCCGGCCTTTGGGCTTCGCCCCCTGCACGGCGGAGGCGGTGACGGTACTGCTGGAGCATTACGGCGTGGCCTGCGCCGAAAAGCGGGCGGTGGTCATCGGCCGCTCTCCCGTGGTGGGACGGCCTGCGGCCATGCTTCTGCTGGCGCGGAATGCCACGGTGACGGTGTGCCACACCGCTACGGCGGACCTGCCTGTCGTTACCCGCGAAGCGGACATCATCGTGTCGGCGGCCGGTGCGGCGGGGAGCCTGACGGTATCCCACGTCCGACCTGGCCAGACGGTGATCGATGTGTCCGTGAGCTGGGATGCGGCGCGGAACGCTATGGTGGGCGACGCGGAATTTGACGCCGTGTCCGCCGTGGTGGATGCCATCACGCCGGTACCCGGAGGCGTGGGCGCGGTGACATCCGCCGTGCTGATGCGCCATGTGGTATTGGCGGCGGAACGCGGAAGAAAGTGAAAAGTAAGAGGATAGAGGGTATATGAATCTGTTTTTGACGTTGGCGTATCTGTTTTTCATCGGCTCCGTGCTGGGCTGGGTGTTGGAGCTGTTCTACCGGCGCTTCATCTCCGGCGCCAATCCGGAGCGGAAGTGGATCAATCCGGGCTTCTGCGTGGGCCCCTATGTGCCGCTGTACGGTTTCGGCCTGTGCATCCTGTTTGTGCTGGCCTATATCGGCGACGCCCATGAGGTCAACACCGCGGGCGGCAAGCTGCTGATGTTTCTGGGCATGGCGGTGAGCATGACGGCCATCGAGTACATCGCCGGTATCGTGTCCCTGAAGTTCATGCACATCCGCCTGTGGGATTACAGCAGCCAGTGGGGAAACATCCAGGGCCTCATCTGCCCGCAGTTCTCCCTGATCTGGGCGGCGGCCAGCGCGGGATATTACTTTCTGGTACACCCCTACATTCTGAATGCACTGCGGTGGCTGTCGGAGAATCTGGCGTTTTCTTTTGTCATCGGCTACTTCTTCGGCGTGTTCACCATCGACGTGGTCTACTCCGCACACCTGGTCACCCGCATCCGTAAGTTCGCTCAGGAGAACGAGGTGGATATCAAGTTCGAGCGCCTGAAATCCCATATCCGCAGCCGTCAGGATGAGCTGCGGGAGAAAAACAACTTCCTGTTTGCTTTCCGCTCCAGACACTCGCTGACCGAGCACCTGCGTGAGGCACAGGAGGCATGGGAGGAGCGGCGCAAGAGCAGCAAGAGGTGAGCGGCATCCCAGCCTCCGCCAGCTGGCGGCACGGGACATCCCGTAGTGGAATTAATATTTATACAGGAGGAATGTAAAGTGAACGACCTTTACAGAAAAAAACCGGAGGAATGTCACTATTCCTTCACCCAGCACAGAGCCTGCGAGTTCTTTCCGTGTCACAAGACCGACCATCCGGAGGACTTCAACTGTCTGTTCTGCTACTGTCCGCTGTATACGCTGGGCAGTCACTGCGGCGGCAACTTCGTCTATCTGGACAGCGGCGTGAAGGACTGCTCCAATTGTCTGGTACCCCACGGGCGGGGGAGTTACAGCTACGTGGTGAAGAAATTTCCCGAGCTGATGGAGCTGGCCAAGAAAAACCGTTGATACGGCAGGGATACAGAACTGCAAGCAGGCCCCGCGGCATGGCTGCGGGGCCTGTTTTTATGCGGGGGAAGGGACGTCATGTGGACATTCAGGCGGCGCATGCGGCCATTTGGCTGAGGTTCACAGTGGGGGAGAGTCCTGCGATCGTTTGAGATGCCGGGCTACTTTTCCGTGACCACCTGGGCGAAGCCCGCGGCGAAGAGCTGGGCGGCGCGGAGGGCCTCACTGAGGGAGTTGCCGGCAGTGCCGATCTCCACCAGCATGCTGCCGGTGGTCAGGTGCTGGTTGTAGTTGGAGTTGCGCAGCGTCATGGGGCGCATCAGGGTGGGGGAGGTGTCCGTCAGCCTCTGCTGCACCGCCACGGCCAGCTTCACATTTTCCAGCCAGTGGTCGTTGTTGCTGCCCATGACAAAGCTGATCTGGGCACAGCGGGGGTCTTCGCGGGTAATGACCTTGTACTGGTGCCCTGCCTTGTCCTCGATGGCGTCGCGGTGGACATCCAGCACGAAGGATAACGTGGGATATTTTTCCAGATAGCCGCGGATGGCATCCGCCGCCCGCTCGTAGGCCCCGTCGTAGGCGGGATCGTCGTACAGCACACGGTCATGAAGGACGGAGATGCCGTAGGAGGACAGGACGGCAGCGATCTCATCACCCACGCGGATCATATTCACCGAGTTGTCCGCCGTGCGGCAGGTGCCGGTGGGGGCGTACTCCTGCCCTTTGGGCATGGTGTAGGCCTCGCTGCCGTGGGTGTGGACGATCAGAACCTGGGGCGCGTCGTCGGAGAGTGCGGCGGCGAAGCTGCCGTCGAACCATGCGGGGTCCAGCGCCTTGGTGGAGTTGTTTTTGATAAATACGTCACCTATCTGCACAAAGCCGGAGGGGGAGGTGGGGGCGATAGTCTGGGACGCGGCGCCGTTGTCGGCATCGTCCCGGGGCGCATCTGGCAGAGAAGGCTGCGGCGTCTCCTCCGGCTCCTTCCGGGGCGTGTCGGGCTCCGGTACGGGGGCCGCGTCATCGGACGCAGGAAGGGAGGATACCTCCGCCCAGGCGGACAGCAGCAGCGGCGACTCCCGCAGGGCCAGCATGGCGGGCAGAGCCAGCGCGTCCACCGGAAACGTGTCGCCCAGCTCCCAGCGGAGCAGAGCCACCGGCAGGCGGGCGGAGTCGCGGACGGCGGCAATCGCGCTGCGCAGGCTGTCGGCACCGGCGGTGACGGCGGTGATCCACAGCGTGGCGGCGGCCAGAACAATGGCGGCAAGACGGGTAAAGCGGCTTTTTTTCACAGGTATCCCTCCTCTGCGGTATAGACAAGCCTATGCGGCAGCGGAGCGGGATATGATTTTTTCCTTGCAAAACGGGGCGAAAAGGGGTATAATGCAAAAAAGACGAATATGGCTCATATAGTCCCGCAGCAACGGTGCGGGACGTTTCTACGGCGCCGCCGACGGCGCCACTATGGGTGTTCTGACAGTGTGCAGAACGCCTTTTTATTTTTCGTGGGAGGTACGAGTCATGACACAGGTGCTGCGCGGAAACATCGTTCACGCCCCTAAGATGGGGGAGCTGTCCATCCTGGAGCACGGTTTCTTGGTGTTGGAGGACGGCGTGATACAGGCGGTCTGTTCCGATCTGCCCCAAGGGCTGGAGGGGGCAGAGCTGCGGGACTACGGCGACCGGCTGCTGATGCAGTCCTTCGTGGACATGCACCTCCACGCGCCGCAGTATCCCATGCTGGGCATGGGGATGGACTTGCAGCTGCTGGACTGGCTGAACACCTATACATTTCCCACGGAGGCGCGGTTCGCCGATACGGATTATGCCCGCAGGGTGTACCGGCGGCTGGCCGGAGACCTCATCACCAGCGGCACCACGCGGGTGTGCATGTTCTCGTCCCTTCACACGGAGGCCACGTGGATCTTGATGGATGAGCTGGAGAGGGCCGGCGTCACCGGCTATGTAGGCAAGGTGAACATGGACCGCAATGGCCTGCCCGGGGTGCTGGAGGAAACCACGGAGGAGTCCATCCGCGAGACGGTGCGGTGGCTGGACGGGTGCCATTTTGAACACGTCAGGCCCATCATCACGCCGCGGTTCACGCCCAGCTGCACCGACGAGCTTATGGCGGCGCTGGGGAAGCTGGCCCGGGAGCGGGAGCTGTACGTCCAGTCCCATCTGTCGGAGAACACCCGCGAGATCGACTGGGTGCGGGAGCTGCACCCCGACTGCAAGCAGTACTGGGAGACCTACGACAAGTACGGATTGTGGAAGGATCACACGGTGATGGCCCACTGCGTCCACTCCGACCAGCGGGAACGGGCGGCCATCCGCGATGCCGGTGTGGTGGTGGTACACTGCGCAGATTCCAACGTGAACATCTGCTCCGGCCTGTGTCCCGTGCGGCAGATGGTCAACGAGGGACTGTGGGTCACGCTGGGCAGCGACATCGCCGGCGGCGCGCAGCTGCCTATGTACAAGGTCATCACCATGTCCATCCGCACCTCCAAGGCACGGCGGGTCACGGACGGCTGGCACCCCGATTTCCTGACAGTGCCGGAGGGATACTATCTGGGTACCACGGCGGGCCACCGGTACTTCGGTGCGGGGGACGGCTTTGCGGTGGGGGATAAGCTCCACGCAGTGGTCATCGATGACGGCGATTTCCCCGAGGCCAGCCATCCCCTGTCGGTGAGGGAGCGGTTCGAGCGGGCTATCTACATGACCCACCGGCACAACATCGTGTCCGTCTGGTCCGACGGGCGGGAGGTCGTGCGGAGGTAACAGCGCAGAAAAGGGGGCGGCGGAAGCCGTCTCTTTTTTTGAAGCGTTTTGTACGAAACAGGGAAAATGCGCAAAACGGCGGAGGCGGCGCGTTGACAGACGGCCATCGCGGGATTATAATAGAGAGGAAAGTTGGAATGCCGTCGGAAAATGTCCCTGATGCGGGGCGAAAACGGACGGACATGCTGTGAAGTGAATTGGCTTTACAGAGACTACGAAACGGTGAAAACTACGATATAAGGAGGCTGCACATGAAAAAGGTTCTGGAGATCGCCGCCGGTGCGGCGAAGAAGGCGGCCGGCACGGCGCTGGCGCTGGTGGGCAAGGGCTTTTCCCTGTGCCTGTCCGCTGTACGGCACGCGGCTGCGGCGGCGGGACATCTCACCGCCAAGATGATGGGCAAGGCGGCGCAGTGTGTGGGCGGTAAGGTAAAGAAGGTGGCGGCGCCGGCGCTGAAGGGCGTCATGATCGTGTCCGCCGCGGTGACGGTGTTGTCCTGCGTGGGCTGGCTGGTGGCCCGTCGGGACTGAGAAACCGCAAACGGTACAAGACGGGGAGGTGCGCTGCGCATCTCCCCGATATGTTATGAAAAAAGGAGTGTCCTGTATGGAAAGAAAGGAATTCAAAGCGGAGTCCAAGCGGCTGCTGGACCTGATGATCAACTCGATCTATACCCACAAGGAGATCTTCCTGCGGGAGATCATCTCCAACGCCTCCGACGCCATCGATAAGCTGAGCTATCTCAGTCTCACCGACGATAAGGTGGGCATCAGCCGCGACCAGTTCGCCATCACGCTGGCAGTGGACAAGGAGAAGCGGCTGCTGACCGTCAGCGACAACGGTATCGGCATGGATCAGAGTGAGCTGGAGAACAATCTGGGCGTCATCGCCTCCTCCGGCAGCCTGCGGTTCCGGCAGGAGATGGAGGGCGAGGCTGCCGCGGACACCGACATTATCGGCCAGTTCGGCGTGGGCTTCTACTCCGCGTTCATGGTGGCCGATGAGATCACCGTCATTACGAAAAAGTACGGTCAGGACCAGGCGTGGAGGTGGCAGTCCACCGGTGTGGACGGCTACACCATCGAGCCCTGCGAGAAGGAGACGGTGGGCACCGACATCATCATGCACATCAAGGCCGACGGCGAGGAGAAGGAGGAGTACAGCCAGTACCTGCGGGAGCACACGCTGTACGCGCTGGTGAAGAAATACTCGGACTACATCCGCTTCCCCATCCGCATGGAGATGCCCCATTCCGTTCGGAAGGAGGGCAGCTCCGACGAAAAACCGGAGTACGAGGAGAAGTACGAGTGGGAGACGCTGAACAGCATGGTGCCTCTGTGGCAGCGGAAGAAAGGCGATGTGACAAAGGAGGAGTACGACGAATTTTACCAGCAGCGGTTTGCCGACCCCCATCCGCCGCTGAGCGTTATCACCGTGTCCGCTGAGGGCGCTGTGACCTACAAGGCCATGCTGTTTATCCCGTCCGCGGCCAACGGGAGGTACTACACCGGGGACTATGAGAGCGGCCTGCAGCTGTACTCCGCCGGTGTGATGATCATGGACAAGTGCGCCGACCTGCTGCCGGACTGCTTCAACTTCGTCCGCGGCGTGGTGGATTCGCCGGATCTGAACCTCAACATCTCCCGCGAGCTTTTGCAGCACGACCGGCAGCTGAAGATCATCTGCGCCAATCTGGAGAAGAAGATCCGCGGGGAGCTGGAGCGGATGCTGCGAGACGAGCGGGAGAAGTATGAGCAGTTCTGGCAGAGCTTCGGCCGCCAGCTGAAGGTGTGCGCCATGGACAACTACGGCGCCAAGAAGGAGACGCTCCAGGATCTGATGCTGTTCTACTCCTCCACGGAGAAGAAGCTGGTGACGCTGGCGGAGTACGTGGGCCGCATGAAGGAGGATCAGAAGTTCATCTATTATGCCTCCGGTGATACGGTGGAAGCCATCGATCACATGCCGCAGACGGAGCTCTTAAAGGAGCACAGCATGGAGATCCTGTACTTCACGGACAAGGCGGACGAGTTCCTGGCCGATATCCTGCGGACGTATCAGGACAAGCCCTTCCGTTCCGCCATCGATGGCGATCTGGAGCTGGGCGATGCCCAGAAGCCCGATGAGACGGAGCACTACAAGGATGCCTTCGACTTCATCAAGGAGACGCTGGGCGGCCGCGTGGACACCGTGAAGGCATCCACCAAGCTCAAGACCCATCCGGTGTGCCTTACCAGCGGCGAGGGCGTCACCTTCGAGATGGAGAAGTACTTCACGGCGGTGCAGCCGGAGCTGGGCCTGAAGGCCAAGCGCATTCTGGAGATCAACGTGGACCATCCGGCGTTCCTGGCCTTCGAGGCGGCGCGGGTGACGGACCCCGAAAAGGCCAAGAAGTACGCGGAGATCCTCTACAACCAGGCCGTGCTCATCGCGGGCATGCCCATCGAGGATCCGTCGTCCTACACCGACCTGCTGTGCTCCCTGTGGCAGTAAGGCAACAAAAAAACCTCCCCTGACCGGCGGTCGGGGGAGGTTTTTTGTCAGGCGTATTTCTTCTTTTTCACCGTTATGTAGAGGAGCAGGGCGGCGCTGCACACGCAGGCTGCGCTCCACAGTGCCACGCGGCTGCTGTCCGCTGTCCTGGGGGAGGACACGCCCACCGCGGCGTCCACCGCGGCGGTGCGGTCTGGACCGGTAGAGGTATGGACCTGGTAGGTGATGCACACGGGGGACATGCTGGTGAACCGGACAAGGATGCCGTCCTTGGTCCTGGTCCCCTTCAGCACCTCGATTTGGCACGCGCGCTTACCGGAGGTGATCATGTGAGTGATGACAAAGGTGCAGCTGCGGTCCGTGCCCTGGGGATAGGGGAGGAGCACCTCCACGCCCTCGGCGGGGAAGTTCTCCGGCGCTACCGTGGTCAGGGTGCCGTCGTCACCGCGTGGACTTGAAGCCGCCGGAGCAGTCGACGTAGGTGGGGGCGTGGAGCGTGCTGCCGGTTGTCACAGGGAGATGCGGCCACGGCGCTGACAGGCAGCAGGCAGATCAGCAGGGCAAGGAAAAACGCAGTCCATTTCTTCGTGATGGAATCCCGCCCTTATGTGATTTGTGCCGTAAAACAAGCGCCCTCGGCTAAGTGCGCCAGAGTTCGCAAATCCATTATACCGCATCTGGTGCGTATTGGCAAGGTTTGTCTGGAAGATGCTGGAAAATGTAGGGGGGCGTGTTTTGCAGTTAGAAATGCGTTAGAAGAGCAGAGGACGGCTACCTGATCTGGGCAAAAAGAAAACCTTGAAACCATTGTGGTTTCAAGGTTTTCTTTGGTGGAGATAAGCGGGATCGAACCGCTGACCTCTTGAATGCCATTCAAGCGCTCTCCCGGTTAGTGCGGTTACATACCCCCCTAAACCGGGTCAAAAGAGCGCTTCAATACGCGGGCAACTTACCTCTAAAACATTCCTTAGCGAGCAGCCAAAGTAGTAGCTACCTTTCTAAATTCAAGAAAATTAAACAATGTGCCAATCCGTACCCGAGCAGATACACTAATTGGAAGCGTATTAAGATTTGTGTATGCATACTTCAAAAAGTTCGTAATTCCCCGTGAGGCACGTTGTCTACGCTCTCGGCGATAATCGTCATTATTATATGGCGAACACAGAGCCTCGCATACAGCGTCAATGGTTTCTTGTAGTAACAATCCATTTGCATAATTGTCCACTTTGCACAGATCACTAAGGATGGTAGCAATTGTATACTGTACATGAGCTATTGTAATTATTAAGTTTTCGTTCGGGGTGTCTTCATAGCGCTGTGAAACCATAGAAAAGGACAATAGTGCGTACTCACGGGCGATAGATAAGCTCTTTCTCTTTTCTTCGTTGCTTTTCAAGCTATATGCATAATTCGTATAACACTTGGCTTCTTGATGCAAGAAATTAAAGTCACCAGCTAAATCACTGTGTAGTTTACTGTAAATAAATAGATTCAGTTTTAAGTTTCCACCGTATTCATCCAAGAAAATATCATTCATTACATCGAACATGATATAGTCTCGGCAAAGGCGTCTGCGCCGATGTTCATTCTGACCAGAGATCTCGGTTATGCATTTGATAATATATTGATAAGCTTCTGCGATCCGAATGTGATTCGCTTCGTTGCGTGCATATGCACCTAATTCTCTCCGTAACCAATATTTAGAGTTTAGGGTGTACTTAATGCTTGATAAATCTGTCGGATCTTTTTCGAATGCAGAAGTTTCAATCCTTTCAATAAATGGAACGTATCGCTTTGCAGCTTCCACGATCTCTTGATCCAAAGCAAAATTGACAATCTCGGAAGAATAGATACTTTCTTTAATCGCCAAGATTATTAGAAGTGCCAATTGCTTGGTAGAGCTAATTTTTAATCGTATACTTGAATATTGCCCTTTTGCTTTTAGCACCTTTTCTGTATAAATAAGCTGATCCAAAAGGGTTCGCTTATGGCTGTACTGGGGCAAATTAACTGGGGGCATGAGCTTGTTAATTTTATCGATTTCAGTATTTTCCTGAAATTTGCTACTCAATGTGTAGCGCAAAAGATAGTTATTTATATAAGGGGCTTGCTTTATCTTCCACTTGATAATTCCGTGCATATCGCTGTCGTTTGCATTCACACAAACAACAAAGTTACATCCATTTTTATGGATGTCTTCAGCAGATAAAAGGATTTTCTCAAATTGATCTCTATTGATAGCCCCTATATCCAGCAGAACAACTGTGTTTTTGCTTTCCAGCAGATGGGCAAAAGCTTTTTCTGAAAGCCTTGATTTACCATCCAAGAAAATGACAGTCCTATCTCGAATCTTACTATACACATCAGCCAACAAATAGGACTTCCCCGATACTCTACCACCATAAATAAGGTGGATTTTATTTTGAGCTAACTGCTGTATAATAGTATCAGTTACATCTCTGGAAATAAAGAAATACGGATAGGTAACTTTCTTTTGCTTGAGGTCTAGCAAACCTTTTCCCCAGAAAAAGTAATTTCTATTTGTATCGATTTCATCGGCTCTTATTTGAGAGATGGAAACATTGCTATACTGTTCCAGTTCTTCATCAGCAATATGCGTAGATTCCTCCCAAGCGGTGAAAAGGAAAGTATACATAGCATCATAGGAATTAAAACATACAACATCTGTAATTCCATAGGTCTTAAATTTAGATTTCTGCAGTTTGCTTGGCTGACCCTTAACAAAAACGATGGTTCGGCTAAGAGTATCCTTGAATTGAAAATCAATTGCAGCATTGCTTAGTGCCTTTAAGTCCACTTCATCATCGAGGCTGCAACCAATAAACAGAATATTCTGATAACCATAATCAGTTTTTAGTTTCTTCAGCAGCGAATTAGTTGTTAAACTTAATGCATATTCGGTTGAAGTGAAGATTTTGTCGCTTTGCTTATAGGTAACAATATCCTTAATATCACCATGCAACTTAATGAGACAAAGTTCCTCGTTAAACAATTCATCTCGGAAATCTCTATTCGGCAGAACGATAGTTTCGTATCGTGTAGAACACTCGATAGCATCATCGATATTCAGAGAATAAATATACGGCCAATCAATATCAAAAAAACTTCTTCTGACATCATCATCTGCAAAACGTGCGCGATAGAAGTTTTCCTTCAAGTACGAAAAGCGGTGTTCAGCTGACACGTTTTCGTCATCTTCATAGTAATCGCATAGGGTTGAAAATTTTTCGTGTTCAAGTTCAGTACGTTCTTCATCTGTAAACTGCGGGTTACTTAACAGTTCCTGCATCATGTGCTGCCTATAATCCACACCGGAAGGGATAGAACCCTTGCTGGTCGGAACGCCGCATGATATTCCCGAGCCAACAATCGGAATTAAACTCTTATTTTTGAAGAACACTATTAAATCTTCTTTAATATCTGACGGATTCAGTATTTGCAACTCGTTTCCCATACTGTTACCTCTCAACCGTATATTGATTATTTAGCGCAGATGGCAAAACATAACTGTACTAAATTTTATTTTCATATTTTACTATATTTTGACAAAAAAGTAAAGCAATAATAGATCCTCGTTGTGAAATATATCGAAATAGGTAAAATTGAAGGCATAATAAATGGACGACTTCCTTTTCAGAAAGTCGCCCATTTACTATTTTGTCAAAACTGTACTACATAAAGTTTAATCGTCGGAGAAAATCCATACTTAATCATATTTGCAATATATTTCCAGTTCCATAAAAAGGAAGCACGCAATGTTATATTATCTTTTTGTGGTTTGCTAATGTCCCATCTGTAAAACAGTTAAACTAAAGGCAACGCTCATTGCGGAACTTAACCCGATATTTCACGGAGCAAACCGCACAGAATCACACACCACCTACCTTGATCTATAAATAGATTTTCCAATTATCATTACTTGAAATAGGTTCCCCATTGCCCAACATTCCCCACGTGTTTTGAGGAACCATTCCGTTCGATTTGTATGTGTTAGGTATGCTGCCAGCGTTCGTCCTAAGCCAGGATTAGAGGCTGTGATTATTCTTGTAAATTGAGATAGGCAATGCAATATAGTTATAGGGGATTCAATCATTTAGCATTTTCCGGTCATACGAGGAAATAGAATCAAGATTTCTTAAATGAGTAATTAGTGCATTTTTTAGAATTTGTGAAAAATTAACTTTGTATTTCTCGCGTATGCCAAGAGGCGTATCTAATATTTATAATTTCTTTATTGCTAGTTGTACTTGTGTCTTTCAGTACACAAACGTGGTCTCTATAAATGCATCGTGCCGCACAATGAGATAATAGGCGACACATGTGTACATAATTATATGAAAGGAGGTTTCCCAATGTCGGCCAGTCTGCGGACTGGCTTTTTTTCATGCCACAAAAAGGAGGTTTGCAAATGGCAGATGATAAGAAGAATATTCCCGAGGCAGCCCCGCCCGCCGAGGCACCCGCTCCCGCGGTAGAAAATGCCGTCGTGCCGGAGCAGCCCGCTCCCGAGCCTGCGCTGACCGACGCAGAGGCGGTCATGCTGGAGCACGAGGGACAGGCGGCGCTCTTTGAGATGGGCGAGGCCATGCCTGATCCCGCCGACGCTGTTACTCATGCCGAGGTGGAGGAGCCTGCCGCGCCCGAAGTCCCCAAGGCTGAAAAGGAACAGGAGCAGCCGCTCGCTCCCGGCAAGGACGATCCCACCTCGGCACATTCCGGCAAGGTGGTGGATTTTGCCGCTGCCCGTGACGAGGTGGCCAAGGAGGAGAAAAAGGCGGTCAAGCAGAAGCCGCCCACCGAAAAGAACAAGGCTGCCAAGCCCGGCAGAGGCCGTCCGTCCAAGGATGGCAAGGCCTCTCCCGATAAGGCAAAGCCGCCCAAACCTCGGGACAAAAAGTCCCAAAGCAAGCCCGCCCCGGAGAAGCCTGCCGTGGATAAGGGCGGCGCTCCCGCCGGTGCGGAGGTCACGCCGGAGCCGTCTGCGCCCCGTGACGCCACTCGACCGGCAAAAGAGGAGATCGTCTATCTCAACCTATCCGATCTGCATCCGTTTAAAAATCACCCCTTTGGTGTTCGGGACGATGCGGAAATGCAGGGGCTTGTGGAGTCGGTCAAGGCGGCAGGCGTCAATCAGCCTGCGCTGGTGCGTCCCCGTGAGGATGGCGGCTATGAGATCATCGCAGGCCACCGCCGCCAGCGGGCAAGCGAGCTTGCCGGATTTGCGAATATGCCGTGTATCGTCCGCAACATGACGGACGATGAAGCCATCCTCGCCATGACGGATGACAACCTCCGCCACCGTGAGCGCATTTTGCCCACGGAAAAGGCGCAGTCACTCAAAATGCAGGTGGAGGCCATCAAGCACCAAGGCTCCCGCCCCGGCGAGGAGGACAAGGACGCCGGAAAACGCTCCACGCAGGTCGTGGGAGATCGCAACG
>ERZ772855.1420-NODE-1420-length-23568-cov-12.532131_pt1 | contig 23568 bp, 19 predicted proteins | sample MGYA00511900_ERZ772855 | MGnify/ENA primary metagenome ERZ772855 (study PRJEB29015, sample SAMEA2737701) | human gut metagenome | biome: human gut; feature: human-associated habitat; material: faeces | place: China | collected 2012 ... | reverse complement strand
AGCCGCCTTCGGCGGTTGCGCTCCGACACGCGCCTGCGGGCGCAGCCCCTCGGGGAAGCCTTTAAAAAAGGAGAGGCCGACCCGCGGCCTCTCCCCTGTATTGGTTTATTCTTCGGTCTCGTTCTCGGGGGCTGCGTCCTCCGCGGCCTCCTGCGCCAGTTCTTCGGCTTCGATGGCCGCCAGCTCCTCGGGGGTCGGGTCGGTCTCGCCGGTATCCTCGATTTTTGCGGTCTCGGCATCGTTGTCGCGGTCCACGCGGGCGACCACAGCCACCTTGTCGTCCTCGACCAGGCGCATGACGCGGACACCGCTGCCGTAGCGGCTCTGGACGTTGATGTCCGCCGCATGGATTCTGATCAGAATGCCGTTCTGGCTGATGAGGATCAGATCGTCGGTGTCATCCACGATCTTGATGCCCGCCACGTTGCCGTTAGAGTAGTTGCGGATGCCCAAGCCGCCGCGCTTCGTGATGCGGTAGTCGTCAATGCGGCTGCGGCGGCCCTTGCCCTCCTCACTGATGGTCAGCACGTTTGCACCCGGGCGGCAGACACCTGCACCGACGACATAGTCGCCCTCGCGCAGCTTGATGACGCGGACGCCGTGGCCGGTACGGCCCATCGAGCGGGCGCCGTCCTCGGTAAAGCGGATGGCCGCGCCGTCGTGGGTGGCAACAATGATCTCGTCGTCACCCTTGGTCAGGTGGCTCCACACCAGACTGTCGCCCTCGTTCAGCGCGATGGCGATCAGGCCCATCTTGCGGATGTTGCGGAACTGGGACAGCGGCGTGCGCTTGATGAGGCCCTGCTTCGTCACCATCGTGGCGTAGGTGTTGTCCTCGTCCACACCGGCCTTCTGCTGCAGCATCAGCGTGACCTTCTCGCCCTCCTGCAGCTGCAGCAGGTTCACAATATGGCTGCCCTTGGCCGTGCGGCTGCCCTCGGGCACCTGATAGCCCTTCAGGCGGTAGACGCGGCCCTGGTTCGTCATAAACAGCATATAATCATGCGTAGAGCCGACAAAAAGTTCCTCGGTGAAGTCGTCGTCCTTCTGGGTCATGCCCTGCACGCCGCGTCCGCCGCGGTTCTGTGCCTGGTAGGTGTCCAGCGTCGTGCGCTTGATGTAGCCCTCGTGGGTCAGCGTAAAGACGCAGGTCTCCTCGGGGATCAGATCCTCAATATCGACCTCGCCGGAGACGGTCTCGATGGAGGTGCGGCGCTCGTCGCCGTACTTGTCGGCCAGCGCGGTCAGGTCGGTCTTGACGATGCGCTTGACGTGCTCGTCGTTGGCCAGAATGTCCTCATAATCGGCGATGGCCTCGCGCAGCTCACCCAACTCCTGCTCGATTTTGAGGATCTCCAGACCGGCCAGACGGCCCAATTGCAGCTTGACAATGGCGTCCGCCTGCAGCTCGTCAAAGCCGAAGTTGTCTATGACGGCCTGCCGCGCCTCGGCAAAGCCTCCCTTGCAGGCGCGGATCGTCGCGATGATCTCATCGACGATGTCAACGGCCTTGTGCAGGCCCTCGAGGATGTGCTCGCGCTCCTTTGCCTTCTTCAACTCAAACGCGGTGCGGCGGCGGATGACCTGCATCTGGAACTCAATATAGCGCTCCATCATGGTTTTCAGGCTCATGATCTTGGGCACGCCGTCGTCCAGCGCCAGCATGATGACGCCGACGGTGTCCTGCAGCTGGGTGAAGCGGTAGAGCTGGTTCAGCACGACCTGGGGGTTCGCGTCCTTCTTGATCTCAATGACGATCTTCATGCCGGTGCGGCTCGAGGACTCGTCGTTCAGGTCGCTGATGCCCTCGATGCGCTTATCCTTGACAAGGTCAGCGATGGACTCGATCAGGCGGGTCTTGTTGACCATGTAGGGGATTTCCGAAATCAGGATCTCATAGCGCCCGTTCTTTTTCTCGATGATCTCGGCACGGCCCCGCAGCGTGATTTTGCCACGGCCCGTGGCGTAAGCAGCGCGGATGCCGCTGCGGCCCATGATGATGCCGCCCGTCGGGAAGTCGGGGCCCTTGACGTACTCCATCAGCCCGGCCAGGTCGATTTCGGGGTCGTCCATCAGGGCGACCATGCCGTTGACGATCTCGCGCAGGTTGTGGGGCGGGATGTTCGTCGCCATGCCGACGGCGATACCCTGGCTGCCGTTGACGAGCAGGTTCGGGAAACGGCTGGGCAGGACGTGGGGCTCCTTCTTGGTCTCGTCAAAGTTGGGGTCCCAGTCGATGGTGTCTTTTTCAATGTCGGTCAGCATCTCGCAGGCCATCTTGGACATGCGGGCCTCGGTGTAACGGTAAGCAGCCGGGGGGTCGCCGTCCACGGAGCCGAAGTTGCCCTGGCCGTCCACAAGCGGGTAACGCAGGCTGAAATCCTGCGCCAGACGCACCATGGCATCATAGACCGAGGCGTCGCCGTGCGGGTGGTACGAGCCCAGCACCGCACCGACGGTATCGGCAGATTTGCGGTAGGGGTGCTGCGGGTCGTTGCCGCGCTCGTGCATCGTGTACAGGATGCGGCGGTGGACGGGCTTCAGGCCGTCGCGCACATCGGGCAGAGCACGCGCCACGATAACAGACATCGAGTAGTCAAGGAACGCCGTCTCGATTTCCTGCTTCACATCGCGCACAATGACCTTCGTACCGGACCCCGGCACCATGATGATGTTCTCTTCCATTGTATCACCTTAACTATCTATTACGTTACAAAAACTTTATGCTTTTCCGTCCAACACCCATTGCAACGGGTTGTTGTCGATATATTTCCATGTTTCTTCAAAATCGAGTTGGTTGCGGATGATGTGGTCGTGGTAATATTTTTGCCATATTGCACGCTTACATTTGCGGCTCACACCGGCTTTATATTGCCCTATAATGGTTGACACTGTAGGGAGGGGTCTTGACCCCTCCGCAGCAGCCTCCCGGCAGCCCAGCGTCAATAAGATATGCAGATGATCCGGCATTATGGCATAATTCAAAATTTCCACATTAGGAAAATGATTTGGTATTTCCAGCAAATCATGTTCAGCAATTGACCCATACGGCATCAGCGTAACTTCCGCGCGCACGGAGGGGTCAAGACCCCTCCCTGCAATCTCAGATAAGATTCTTTCACGATTTTGCGTACACAGCGTTATGAAATAAACCTTTTGAGAGGCATAATCATAGTTGCGCAGCCGCATCCATTTTCGTTTCGGAAACACATTGTCCATAGACTACCAATGTTCCACATGGAACATCACACATCCAAATTCGCGTACTTTGCGTTCTTCTCAATAAACTGCCGTCTCGGCTCGACCTGCTCGCCCATCAGGATGCTGAACGCCTCGTCCGCACGCTCGGCATCCTCGATTTTGATCTGCACGATGACGCGGTTGTCGGGGTTCATCGTGGTCTCCCACAGCTGGTCGGGGTTCATCTCGCCCAGACCTTTGTAGCGGTTGACCTTCGCGCCGGGCATTTCGGCGCTCAGCAGCTTCATTTCGTCGTCGTTGTAGGCGTACTTGACGGTCTGGCCCTTCTGCAGCTTGAACAGCGGCGGTTGGGCGACGTAGACATAGCCGTGGTCGATCAGCGGGCGCATATAGCGGAAGAAGAAGGTCAGCATCAGCGTGCAGATATGCGAGCCGTCCACATCGGCATCGGCCATGATGAAGATCTTATGGTAGCGGACTTTGCTAATATCAAACTCGTCGCCGATGCCGGTGCCCAGCGCGGTCACGACGGGCATCAGCTTGTCGTTGCCGTAGATGCGGTCCGCGCGGGCCTTTTCGACGTTCAGCATCTTGCCCCACAGAGGCAGGATGGCCTGAATGTTGGAGTCACGGCCCATCTTGGCCGAGCCGCCTGCAGAATCGCCCTCCACGATGAACAGTTCGGTCTTGGAGGGGTCTTTTTCGTGGCAGTCGGCCAGCTTGCCGGGCATACGGTTGGATTCCAGCGCGCTCTTGCGGCGCACCAGCTCACGGGCCTTCTTGGCGGCGGCACGGGCGCGGGCGGCCTGGGTCGCTTTTTCCAGAATCGCCTTCGCGACGGCGGGGTTTTCCTCAAAGAACTCGGTCAGCGCCTTGTAAACCACATTGTTGACCAGGCCCTTGATGAAGGTGTTGCCCAGCTTCGCCTTCGTCTGGCCCTCAAACTGCGCCTCCTGCAATTTCACGCTGACGACGGCAATGATGCCCTCGCGGGCGTCGGGGCCGGACAGGTTCTCGTCCTTGTCCTTCAAAATGCCCTTGGCACGTCCATATTCGTTCAGCACGCGGGTCAGGGCCAGCTTAAAGCCCTCCTCGTGGGTGCCGCCCTCGGGGGTGTGGACGTTGTTGGCAAAGCTCAAAAGCAGCTCGTTGTAGCTGTTGTCGTAGTATTGCAGTGCGACCTCGGCCACAGCGCCCTGGCCCTCGCCCTTCATATACATGACCTGCGGGTGCAGCGGCGTTAAGTCGCGGCGCTCGCACAGGTAGCTGACGAAGGAGCGGATGCCGCCCTCGTAGCACATCGTCTCGGTGCGCATCTCGCCGGACTGCTCGTCCTGGGGGCGGTCCGCGTCGGGGCGCTCGTCGGTCAGGGTGATCTTGACACCGGCGTTCAGGAACGCTTCCTCGCGCAGGCGCTTGAGCAGCGTTTCATAGCGATAGAGCGTCGTTTCCTGGAACATCTCCGGGTCGGGCTTAAAGGTGACTGTCGTTCCGGTAGAAGCCGCCGCGCCGATTTTTTTCAGGTCGCCGTCCGGCTTGCCGCGCTTGAAGCTCTGCTCATACTCGGCCCCGTCGCGGCGCACGCGGACGGTCAGCCACTCGGACAGGGCGTTGACGACGGACGCGCCGACGCCGTGCAGACCGCCGGCCACTTTATAGCCGGAGTCCTCGCCGCCGAACTTGCCGCCGGCGTGCAGCACGGTGTAGACGACGGTCACAGCCGGGATGCCCAGCTTGGGCTGGATGTCCACGGGGATGCCGCGTCCGTTGTCCGAGACCTCAATGATGTTGCCAGGCTTGATGGTCACTTCAATATGGGTGCAGTATCCGGCCAGTGCCTCGTCGATGGCGTTATCGACGATCTCGTAGACCAGATGATGCAGGCCGGAAGGCCCGGTGGAGCCGATATACATGCCGGGGCGCTTGCGCACAGCCTCCAGACCCTCGAGGACCTGGATCTGCGCACCGCCGTAGGCATGGTCGGTAGCCGTCTCGCGGTTGGTTTCGGTGATGATTTCTTCTGCCATGAAATGATAGCCTCCTGTTGTGGGTGGGTATCTCTATACATCCCGTTTTCGGATGTTCTGTAGGGAGGGGTCTTGACCCCTCCGTGTTTACGCGGCTGCCTGTCTGCGGAGGGGTCAAGACCCCTCCCTACAAAGCAAGATAAACAGCAGCTGTAACTCTTAAAATTCCAGCCTCTCCGCTCTTTTTTTCAGCGCGGCGGGCGATAATTGGCTGATATAAATGGTCTCGTCGGGGAAATCGGTGACAAGAAAGCTCTTGGGCAGCGTGCCCGGGGCGCAGAGGTCCACGACGGCGCCCTCGCTCTCGACGTGGCGGAAGTATTCCTCCGTCCGCCGCGACGCCCCGGCTGTGTCCAGATCAAACACCCCTATCACATCCCGGGTATTCAGGACAAAGTCCTGGCCTGCGTGAAAGTACAAATCCTGCACCTCCCTGTCCGTCCCCTACGCTTCTTCGACCACTCCGCCCTTCACCATCACAATTTTCCCATTGGTACGCGCAAAAGCGGCGGTGTCGCAGGTGGTCACAATCGTCTGGTGCTCGCCCATGCGGGTCAAAAGGTAGGTCTGGCGCTCGTCGTCCAGCTCGCTCAAAACGTCGTCCAGCAGCAAAACCGGGTGCTCACCGAACAAATCACCGACCACTGTCGCCTCGGCCAGCTTCATTGCCAGCACGCAGCTGCGCTGCTGGCCCTGACTGCCAAACACCCGGGCAGGCTGGCCGTCCAGTAAAATTTCCAGATCCTCGCGGTGCGGCCCGGCCAGGCAGAACCCGGCGCGCAGCTCGGCACTGCGCATGGCCCGCATCTTTTCGGTCAGCGCCGCGGCGGTGGGGGCCGCGGTGCACATCTGGTAGTTCAGCGCCAGCACCTCGGCACCGTGGGAGATGTCCTTATAATTCTGCGCGGCGATGGGAGCCGCCGCCGCCAGAAACTTGCAGCGGTGCTCCATGATGAGCGCGCCGTACTCGGCCAGCTGCTCGTCGTAGGTGTCCAGCAGCATATTGCCGTTTGGCGTAATATCGTAGCTTTTCAGCAGGGCGTTCTTCTGGGCCGTCAGCCGCATGTACCGCCGCAGCGCCACAAGGTAGGGCCGGTAGACCTGGCACAGTGCGGAATCCATAAACCGCCGCCGTCCGTCCGGGCCGCCCTTGACCAGCCCCAGCAGGTCCGGCTCAAAGACGACGGCCTGAAAGTTCCCCGCCAGCGCCGCCGCGCGCCCAACGTCCGCGCCGTTTAATTTGCCGGTGCGGCCCGGGCGCTGGCTCTGCCTGCTGCCCACGGTCAGGCGGATGGATTTTTCCACGTCCTGTGTCTCAAACGCGCCCTCGATGACCGAAAAGTCACAACCGCGCCTGATAAGCTCCGCGTCCTTTGACCCGCGGAAGCTCTTGCCGCCGGTCAGCAGCCAGACAGCCTCCAACAGGTTCGTCTTGCCCTGGCCGTTCGGGCCGCACAGCACGGTCAGGTGCGGGTCGGGGTGCAGCTCTGCGTGGACAATATTGCGGTGATCCGTTACTTCTAAGTGCGTTAAGCGCATTACGCGCCCTCCGCGATCTGCACGGTCTGGCCGTCCAGCTCCACGGTATCCCCTGCGCGGCACTTTTTGCCGCGCATCGTGCAGACCTCGCCGTTGACCTTAACGGCCCCGCCCTGGATCAGCTCCTTCGCCTCGCCGCCCGTCTCGCACAGACCGGCGAACTTGAGCAGAGCATCCAGCTTGATAAACTCGGTGGTGATACGAATCTTTTCCATACAATTCCTTCTATTGCAGCGGCAGGGGCCGGACATGTCCGGCCCGCGGCCTTGCGGCAACTGCCCATCAACGGGCAAGCCTTTTTATGTTGCGGACCGGGCATACCCGGCCCCTGCGGAGCATCGTTGTTTTTACCCCTCGTTCTTGAACCGTACCGGCAGCACCAGATAAATAAAGTCCTTGCCGTCCTCGGGCAGGAGCTTGACGGGGCTTAAGGGTCCGTTGATTTCCAGCACCATCTTCTCACACTTCGAGAAGCGCAGTGCATCCAGCAGATACCGGTTGTTGAAGCCGATCTCTACCGCGTCGCCTTCCATCGAGACCGGCGCGAACTCGTCCACGACCTTGCCCAGCGGCGTCTGGCAGCGGACCGTCACGCGATCCTCGGCAAAGGAGATGCGCAGCGGGTTCTTCAAGCGCTCGGTAATAATGAGCGACGCACGCTCGATCGTGTCGATGAAGCTCTTACATTCCACGGTAACACGTGTTTTTCTGTCCTTCGGGATGACGCTCTCATAGTTGAGGAAGTCGCCCTCGATCAGGCGGCTCATGATCGTATAGCCGTTGGAGGTAAACACGACATAGCGGCGGTTCGCATCGATCTTCACGTCGTCGTCCGCGCCGCCCATAATTTTCAGCAGCTCCTGCAGTGTCTTGGCAGGGATGATGATGCGGATGTCGCGGGTACACTCGACTTCGCGCTGGATAATGGCCAGCCGGTAGCCGTCCAGGGCCACAATCGTCAGGCTGCCCGGCTCAATGACGAACAGCTCGCCGGTGTGGGCGGGCTTTTTGTCGTCCTGGCTGACAGCATAGATGGTTTTCTCGATCATCTCGCGCAGCATGCCGCACTTGACGGTCATCGTATTGTCGGCGCCGGTCACGGGCAGGCTCGGATAATCGCTGGCGTTCAGCGCGGGGATCTCAAATTCTGCCACACCGCCGCTGATTTTTGCCTGGCCCTCGTCGTTCAGCTCAATGCAGACATCGCCCGCAGGCATACGGTTGACCATGGCGCTCAGCAGTTTGGCGTCAAGCACAGTTTCACCGGGTACAAGCACGTTGCATTCAATCGTGGTCGTGATGCCCATTTCCATATCGTAGCCGGTCAGCGTCAGGTTAAAGCCCTCGGCCTTCATGTAGATGCCTTCCAGCACGGGGATGGCGGCGCGGTTCGTGATCGCGCGGGAAACGCCGTCGATGGCGCTGGCCAGCAGTGTTTTTTCGCATTCAAATTTCATGTTTCTATCTCTTTCTCCGGCTTTTTTGGAAAAAAGCCTCGGCAAAAAACGTTCAGCGGTCTCTAGGAAGGGTGCTCCTTCTGTTTTCCACAGCCGGAGCGGTGTTTTGTAGGTGTGAGGAAGTGTATTTTGTGGTTCCGTTCACAGAAACTATTAAACTATGGTAGTAGTCGTAGTAGGGGGTGTTAGTTTCGTGGAAAACTCCGCGGGACCCGATTGCGCCGCGGAAAATCGCGGGTGGATTGTTTTGAACAGTCTGTGGACTTTTCTGTGGAAAACCCGGAAAACCCCTTTTTTCAACAAGCCCCGTGGAATACGCGCTGTTGATAACTGAAAACTTTGTTGAAAAACGCGGCGTTCTTTCTTTGCGTTCTTTCTTTGCAAAGAAAGAACCAAAGAAATTCTAAATGCTCGGGTGAGAATGTGCGATGCTGCGTAAAGTACATCCCAAATCCCGTCCCCGGGATAACATATTTAAAGTTCTTTGCCTACTTTCTTTCAAGAAAGTAGGTCAGGTGCGGACGTTTTTCATGATGTCGCTGCACATCTCTTTCAGGTGCTGATCGCGCTTGATGTTTTCCTCCATCGTTTTGATGGAATACACCACCGTGGAATGATCGCGCTGGAACTCCTGCCCGATGGCCTCCATGCTCATGCCGGTCACCTCGCGGATAATGTACATCGTCATCTGCCGCGCCGCGCTCACATTCGCATTGCGCTTCTTGCCGCGGATGTCCGACGGCATCACATTGTAGGTGCGCGCGACCTCGTTCAGGATCTTCTCAATCGTGACCGGGATCGGCTGGCTGTCGTTCAGCGTGTCCTTGATCGCCGTCGTCGTCACGCCGATGCACGGCTCGATGCCCTCCAGCAGATAGTAGGCGTTCAGCTTTTTGACCGCGCCCTCCAGCTGGCGGATGTTCTGCTTTAAGTGGTTCGCAATGTACTCGGCCACGTCGTTCGGCAGGTCCAGATTCAACAGCTCGGCCTTGCGCTTGACGATGGCAACGCGGGTTTCAAAATCCGGCGGCTGGATGTCGGCGGTCAGGCCCCACTCAAACCGGGTGCGCAGACGCTCCTCCAGGGATTTGATCTCCTTCGCGGGGCGGTCCGACGCGATGACGATCTGGCGGCCATCGTTGTGCAGCGTGTTGAAGGTGTGGAAAAACTCCTCCTGCGTGCTCTCCTTGCCGGCCAGGAACTGGATGTCGTCGATCAAAAGCACGTCCGCCTTGCGGTAGCGCTGGCGGAACTGCTCCATCGTTGCCGTCTTGATGGCGGTGATCGTCTCGTTCGTGAATTTTTCACAATCCACGTAGACAATGTTGAAATCCGGGTGGTTCTTCTGGATCTCAATTTTGATGGCGTTCAGCAGATGCGTCTTGCCCAGACCCGACGGCCCGTAGATGAACAGCGGGTTGTACGCGCCGGAGGGGTTCGCGGCCACGGCCTGCGCGGCGGCAAACGCAAACTGGTTCGACGGCCCCTTGATGAAGTTCTCGAACGTGAACTCGTACCGCCCGCTGGGCAGGTCGTTCTCGTCCAGCTTCGGCTTCTCGGCAGCCTTGCCGCCGTCCGGTGCGGGCGCGGCCAGCACAAACTTCAGCTCCACCTCAAAGCCGAGGATCGAGGCAAACGCCTCCTTGAGCAGATCAGCATAGCGCGCCGCCGCAAACCGCATGACGACGTCGTTGGGAACCTCCAGGATGATGATGTTCGTGCCCTCAAAATTCAGCAGATTGAGGTCCTGGATGAAAACTCTGTATGATGCATCGGATACTCGTCCTTTGCAGTACGCCTTGACGGCGTCCATTACATCATTGAAGGAATCCATGATTCTCGATACTCCCCACTTCCTGTTATAAGTGAACGCCCCATATCCAAACAGGGCGCAGAAATACTAAATACAGTATACCACAAAACCGGGTTTTAAACAACACCTATATATAATAAAGTAGGAATTTTTTTATACGCCGGAAATGTTGAAAATTTTTACGCGGAGCAAAGAAAAATAAAAGTTTTCCACAACAGATGCAATTTTCAACAGTAAATAGTACAAAATGTAGTGGATAACTCTCTGTAGCTCCAATTCTTTGACGCGGGAGCGAAAAATTCTGCCCAAACCCCCTTGACAAAGTGGGGGTAAATCGCGTATAATCTAACTCTGCAAGGCTGCCCCAGTGTATGGGCGAAGCCCTGAGCAAACAGCCCATACCGGGATTTCAACAGGAGGAATGAAAAATGAAGCGTACTTTCCAGCCCAAGAAGCGTCAGCGCAGCCGCGTCCACGGTTTCCTGAACCGCATGGCTACCAAGAATGGCCGCAAGGTCATCGCCCGCCGCCGTGCGAAGGGCCGTAAGAGCCTGACTGTCTGATAACTTCAGAGAATTAAGTGAACAAAAGGGTTGCTGATTGTAAAATCGGCAGCCCTTTTTTCAAATATGGCTTTACAGAAGCCGGGATTCATTATAATATATGTGTAGGAATGCCTTCCCCTTGGGGAAGGTGTCCGTGGCCCCGACCACGGACGGATGAGGGAAAACCTTCCGGAAATTTCCCGCAAAGGGGTTTTGACCGAAAGGTTTGCCCTCATCAGCCGCCTGCGGGCGGCAGCTTCTCCCGAGGGAGAAGCCTTGGGAGGATACTACTATGCGTTACCGCACTTTAGATAAAAACTGGCAGTTCAACCGGGTGTATGGCCGGGGCAAAAGCTATGTGCATCCGCACTGCGTTTTGTATGTGGCCAAAAACCGGCTGGGCTATACCCGCATCGGGCTGACGGCCACCAAAAAGGTCGGCCATGCCGTGCAGCGCAACCGCGCCCGCCGCGTCATGCGCGCCGCTTTGTCGGAGCACCTGGCCCAGAACATCGGCGGATATGACATCATCCTGGTCGCCCGCGGCCAGACCCCCCGCCTGAAAAGCACCCAGCTGAGCAAAACGCTGGGCAAGCTGTTTGCAAAGGCCGGTCTGCCCGACAAGGCCGCCCCGGCCCCCGGGCCCGAGACGGCCCCGCAATGATCGCCCGCCTTCTCATCGCGCTTTTGCGCGGCTACAAAAAATATATCAGTCCGCACCTCGGGCATCACTGCCGGTTCATACCCACCTGCAGTGAATACGCCATGCAGGCGCTCGCCGTACACGGCCTTGTAAAGGGTCTGATTTTAACGGTGTGGCGCCTTTTAAGATGCCAGCCCTTTGCAAAATTCGGCTATGACCCGGTACCCGAAAAGGGAAAGTGGGTCAACCCGGAGCGAAGGCTGACGCGCAGCCGCGACTAAAGGCTTCCCCCTCGGGGCTGCGCCCGCAGGCGCGTGTCGGAGCGCAACCGCCGAAGGCGGCTCTTAGCGCGTAGACTGAAGCTGTCCGCGCAGCGGACTGATGAGGGCAGAGTTTTCCACAATTACCCGTTAAACGGTTGAATGTGCAGCTCCGCAAGCTCCCCCCTCATCCGCCCTCGGTCGGGGCCTCGGGTACCTTCTCCCAAGGGAGAAGGCTTTTCAACATCGCCTCTCATGTCTTTGCACTGCGCAGCAGAGACCTACATAAAAATAAAGGTCCCGGGCGCAGACGGGGCAGAAGGAAAGGCTATGTCTTTTATGTATTTCCTGGCCGTATTGATCGGCCCGCTGGTGAAGATCCTGTACAGCTTCATCGGCAACTACGCGGCAACCATGATCGTTGCCACCCTCATCCTCAAGCTGCTGCTGTTCCCCCTGAGCATCCATCAGCAGAAGTCCACGGCCAAGATGTCCGTGTTCCAGCCGCTGATCACCGAGATCCAGCAGAAGTACAAGAACGACCCCCAGAAGCAGCAGGAGGAGCTGATGAAGCTCCAGCAGGAGCACGGCTACAACCCCATGGGCGGCTGTATGCCCATGCTGCTGACGATGCTGGTCCTGTTCGGCTTCCTGGGCGTTGTGTACTACCCCGTACACTACATCTTCGGCGTCAGCAATGAGGCCGTCAAGGCCGCGTGCGAGGCCATCGGCCTGGCCACGACCAACACCTCCACGATGCAGACCGCGCTGATCCAGGCCATCCACAACGGCGCGTCCATCGACCCGTCCATCATCTCCGCCAGCGTTGTGGCCGAGATCCAGAACTTCAACACCTCCTTCTTCGGCATGGATATGTGCGATGTGCCCGGCTTCCACCTGACCCCCATCGCCATCTTCCCGGCCATCGCCACGGTCACGATGTTCGTCAGCTACTTCATCACCCAGAAGCTCTCCGGCATGGATGCCCAGATGCAGGGCAGCATGAAGGTCATGATGCTCGTCATGAACCTGATGTTCGTCACATTCTGCTTCAATGCCCCCGTCGGCTTCTCCCTGTACTACGGCGTGTCCAACGTGGTCCAGATCTTCCAGTCCTACGTGACCTACAAGATCTACAGCCCCGAGAAGTTCAAGGCCCAGTATGAGGCCGAGCTTGCCGCCAAGCGCGCCGAGAAGAAGAAAAAGCGCACCGTCACCGTCGAGCTGAACGGTAAGCAGGTCGAAAAAGAGGTCACCCTGGGCGAGGCCAACAAGCTGCGCCTGGAGATGGCCCGCCAGCGCGAGGCCGAACTCTACAAGGACGAGCGCACCACCCCGCTGAATAAGGATTGATTACACAGCAAAAGAGGCGCGCTCCCGTTGCAGAGACTGTAGGGGCGAGCATTGCTCGCCCGCGCCGTTGGCGGCTGTGAGGGAGTGTATCCCCTGCCGCCGTAGGGGCGCATTCTATATGCGCCCGCCCCGCTCCCCGTTGTGATGAACGTAACGATAAGAAATAAGAAGGAGGTTCCCCCTATGCGCAGTATGGAAATGAGCGCCAAGACCGTTGAGGCCGCCGTACAGGCCGCCTGCGAGGCTCTCGGCGTTGACCGTGATGACATCAACGTAAGCTACGAAGTCCTCGAATTCCCCACCCGCAAGCTGTTTAAGACCATCCCCGCCAAGGTCCTCGTGAAGGTCGAGGAGCCCGAGGCGGAAAAGCCGGCTGAAGTTTCCACAAAGCCCGCCGAGGTTGTTGAAATCTCTGACGAGACCGCCCCTGAAATCCAGAAGGAGGTCGTCGAGGATATGGTCGAGGAGGCCGAGTTGGCCCCCGTCCCCGGTGAGGAAGTCGAGGTTCCCCTTGACATCGACGCCGACCCGCGCCTGCAGGCCGCCGTTGACTACCTGACCCCGATCTTCAACCTGATGGGTGTGGAAAACTTCACCTTCACCGCCGTCAAGAAGGGCGCTGCCACGGTCCTGAAGGTCTCCGGCGAGCACATGGGCGCGCTGATCGGACGCCGCGGCGAGACGATGGAGTCCCTGTCCTACCTCGCCAGCCTCGTTGTGAACCGCATGGAGGGCCCTTACGTCAAGCTGGGCCTGGATGTCGGCGGCTACCGCAACAAGCGCGAGGATGACCTCTCTGCCCTTGCCAGGCGCATTGCAGACCGCGTCATCCGCACGGGCTGCTACTATGAGATGGAGCCGATGAACCCCTACGAGCGCCACATCATCCACACGGCCATCGCCGAGATCGACGGTGTGCGCAGCGAGAGCAAGGGCGACGGCCCGGCCCGCCATGTGGTGCTGTACTCCACCGACCCCGATGCCTGCAACCTGCCTGACCGCGACAACGCCCGTAACCAGCGCGGCGGACGCCGTGACGGTGGCCGCGGTCCCCGCCGTGACAACCGTGGCGGACGCGGCCCCCGCGGCCCGCGTGAGGGCGGCAGAGGCCCCCGCTACGGTGCTCCCCGCCGCGACAACCGTGGTGGCCCCCGCTACGGCGGCCCGCGCTCCAGCGTGCCCGCCCGCGAGTTTGCGGATGCCCCGCGCGACCCCGAAGCCAAGCCGATGGCACCCAAGACCACCGAGCGCATCCACGACGGTGACGATTTCGCCTTCGGCAAGATCGAGTTTTAAACAACAGTGTTGAAAAAAGCAGCTGTCCCTGTGCGGGCAGCTGCTTTTTGGTTTTTATGCGAGCGAAGCGCGGGCCGGAAGGGCTTTGACGGGGCTCCCGCAGTCTCCTGTTCCCCCGCTAAACTCTTTCCACACCGTTTTCCACAGTGATGTTGAAAACTCTTATTTTTCCACCGTTCACAACCGGCTATACAGGGGGCAAAAATGAACCGTTTGTAAACAAGATATAGGCGTAACCACGGCTCGGCACCCCTACAGGTACCCCTTTTCCACAGGAAAACCGGTTTTCCACCGTTTCCCAGGGTTTTCCCTGTGGAAAACTCGTGAAAACTGTGGAAAACTATAAAATAACGGTGCTTCGCAGAAAAAGAGCGGAACTTTTTGCGAAAGGCTCTCTGCAGGCCTTATTTTCCTGTTGAAAATGTTGAAAACTGCCTATAGTTGTAGAACCCCGCGGTGGAAAAGTCCGAAATGTTGTTAAAAACACAGATGTAGCCGTACCGAAAACAAAGTGGGATGCAGTCGGTTATCAAACGTCCATGCCCGGCAACGAGGATACATTTTCAACCGTATGGCCAGCCCAATGTTGAAAGAAAAACAACAACCGGCGAACGGCATCCCAGATAAACTCGCGGGCGGCATATAGGCCGCCCCTACCGCGCTTACGTGAATTACATCCGTAGGGCGGGATGCCCGCACCCCGCCGCAAGTTCGCATGGCTACCCGTCAACGGGCAGCCACCCGCGTAGGGGGCGGCGTCCCCGACGCCCCGGAAACCGCCCATCCCCGGGAAAACCCCCGGGCCGGGCATGCCCGGCCCCTACCGCGCGGCGGTGGGCAAGCCCCATGCCGTCCGTAAACGCCCACGGAGGGGTCAAGACCCCTCCCTACGGACCGCCCCATCAACGAGTGCCCGCCCCCCTACCGCGCGGCGGTGCGGGAACGGCGACAAAAAAACCGAGGCGATCCCTTTTCCCGGGACTGCCTCGGTTCTTTACTATAAGCATATAAGCGCTTAATCGTGCCGGATAGCTTCCAGCGCACTGATCCTGACCGCCTTGTTTGCGGGCAGGATGCCGGCTACCAGCCCCACCAGCGTGGCGAATACCAGCGCCGCCAGCATGAGCCAGGGCGGGATGATCGAAATGGCCGCGCTGCCGCCCCCGTCCATGTAGTAGTACCCGCCGCCCATCAGGCCGGACAGGTCCAACCCGCCGCCCTGACCGAACGCCGCTAAAATTGTGGAAAGGTTGTTCAGCACAAAGCTGGCCAGCAGGCTGAACGCTACGCCGATCAGCCCGCCGATAAACCCGATGGTCGAGCTTTCCAGCAGGAACATCGTGCGGATGCTGCCCAGCTCACAGCCCAGCACCTTCATGACGCCGATCTCCCGGGTGCGCTCATAGATGGCCATCGTCATTGTGTTGATGATGTTGATGGCCGCCACAAACAGCGAGACCGCCGCAATGCCGCCGAAGATCATCTGGCTTTTTATGACCTGCTGCTGCATCTCCTCGCGCTGCTGGTTCATCGAGTAGGTGTTGGTGAAGCCCAGGTCGTGGATGGCCGTCTCAACGTCGGTGACGTTCTTCAGGTCATCGACCTTGACGTAGACCTGTTCGTAGCTCTTTTCCTCGGTCTTGGTTTTGGTCATGTCGTTGTAGACCTTTTGCAGCATCTTCATGTCCTGAATGCGCAGCACAATGCCGCTCTGGGTCCAGTAGCCCTTGGCGCCGTCCGGCTCCAGCACGCCCACGACCTCCAGCTCCCAGCTGCGGGATTTTTCGGTCGAGCCTTCGCCGGTCCGGATGGTCAGGGTCATCTTATCCTTGTCGATGTCCACAAAGGGCGGCAGCTCCTTGCCGTTGGCATCGGTCTGGCCCTGCCAGCGGTAGCGCTTGGGGCTGTTGGGGCTCTTGCGCGAGTCCTGAAACTCATACCCGGTGGACCCGCCGACCAAAATCTGTAATTTCGCCGCCTTCTCGCTGGCGGGGGTGTTCGTGAGCCAGCTGCCGCTCTGCAGGGCGAAGCCCATTGGCTCCAGCGCGGTGGGGTCGATGCCGATCAAATTGTAAATTTCCATCGTGTAGCGGTTATTGCGGCCCGCCGTGATGGTGCCCTCCAGATTATACGCCTGCGCGTAGGGCGTGGCCGCCGCCACGTGGGGAATCTGCTTCAGGTTTGCGATGGCGGCATCGTCCAGATACAGCGGCTTGCCGTCGCTGCCGACCATCGTACCGTAGCCGTAGACCTGCACCTGGGTCAGGTCGCCCCAGCTTTGCAGCATCTCCTCGTTGGTTTTGGTCTGGGCGATGCCCAGCGAGATCATCAGCACGACCATGCAGGTGCCGATGACGACGCCGACGAGCGTCAGCGCCGTGCGGCCCTTGCGGCGCAGCAGGTTGCGCGCCGACAGGCTGATTTCATCAGAGATCTTCATCGCTGTCCTCTGCTTCCAGCGCGGCCAGTGCTTTGGCCTTTTTGCGCTTGCGTACCACGACCACGATGACCACGATCACGACCACTGCGCCGCAGACACCGATGAGCACCCACGCCCAGACCGGCATACCGGTCTGCTCGGGCTGGGCGTCTTCCATCGACGGGTCATAGTTGAAGTCGTCCATGTTCATCTCCTCGGCACTGACAGAGAAGTCCTTCGAGAAGGTCTGCGGGTTGCCGGAGGCATCCTCGTAGTTCAGCGTGATGATGCCGCTGACCGTGCCCGCGGCATCGGGGACGATGTCAAAGTCCACGCTGCCCTCGGTGCCGGCGGCCAGGTTGCCGAGGTACTGGTAGCCGCCCGCACCCAGATTCGTGCCGGTCAGGCGGGCTTCCAGATTGCTGACGGGGTTCTTGCCCTTGTTGACGTAGGAGAGGGAGACGCTGCCGGTGTCGCCGACATAGATCGTGTCGCCGGACAGCTCGAGCTGGCCGACCTCAAAGCGGTCGGGCTGGCTGACGGGCACGGAAATCGTCGTGGTGCCGCTGACCTCCTTGCCGGTGACAGAGCCGGTGCCGGTCATGTTGACGGTGATGCTGGCCACCGTGCCGGTAAAGCCGGAGGCGGGCATGACCTGGAACGTGACGTCCCGGGTCTGCTTGGGGCAGATGGTGCCGAGGTAGCTGGACAGGCTGCCGCCGTTCAGGGAGATGTTCTCGGGCAGCGTCAGCGAGACGATGACGTCGTCGAGGTTCTCATTGCCGTCGGTGGCGTAGAGGCCGAGGGAGAGGTCGAACGCCTGTCCTGCGGTGACGCTGTCGCCGTAGCTGGAGGTGCGCACAAGCAGGTTGGGCGAGGTCGTCTGGTCCTTGTCCACGCACTGGCCCAGCGTGACGCTGAACTGCTGCAGCGGCTTGGAGGTGTCCAGATAGGACAGGTTGATGGGCAGCGTGTTGCCGCCGCCGTTGTAGATGACGTCGCGGAACAAAATAACGTAGCTGTAATAATTATACTGCGCGTTCGCTGCAACCTCCTCCGGCGAGGCCGAGCCGTTGCGGACGTTCTGCAGGCGGGTGGCGTTGGGGTCGTCGTTGCTGTCGAACAGCTGGCCGATCTCGCCGGTGCCGGTGTAGGTGAACACGGCGGAGTTGATGCGCGCGGAGATCTCCTCCGGCTTGACGCAGTACCGCGCCGAGGCGTGGTCCACGACCTTGAGCACGATGTTGATCTTATCACCGACCTGCACGGTGGTGACCTCGCCGCCCGCAGTGTCGGTGACGGAATAGGCGGAGACGTAGACGCCGTCGGAGCTGGTCGTGTCAATGGCCGCCGTCGGCGTGGGGGTGGGTGCGGTGACATCCGGTGTGGTGACGTCGTCTGCCATAACCGGCGCACACAGCGCCGCCGCCAGAGCAAAGGCGGTCAGCAGGGAAAATAGGCGTTTCATGGTTGGTTTGTACCTCCAAATTTTATAACCCCAAGGCTTCCCCCTGGGGGGAAAGCTGCCGCCCGCAGGCGGCGGATGAGGGGAGAGCTTGTGTGGCGGCTCCGTGAGCGGGCCGCGGCGGAAACACGCCCCTCATCCGCCCTCGGTCGGGGCCTCGGGCTTATTACTTTTTCTGTTCCTTCGCGGCCTCCCCGCCAATATCCAGATTCCCTTCCAGATCGGCAAAGAGGGCGTCGCGGTTTTTCTTCTTCGTCTCCTCGTCCTGCACGACGTTGGAGCAGACCTTGCCGTCCAGGATCGTCACAATGCGGTCCGCGCACCCGGCCAGCTCCGGCTCGTGGGTGACCATAACAAACGTGACACCGCTGTTTTTGGACATTTCCAGCATGCGGTACAGCACCTGCTTGCTTGTGCGGGAGTCAAGGTTGCCGGTCGGCTCATCGGCAAAAATGACCTTGGGGCTGCTGACGAACGCGCGGGCAATGCCGACACGCTGCTGCTGGCCGCCGCTCATCTCGGTAGGCAGGTGGTTGGCGCGGCCCAAAAGGCCCATGGCCTTCAGCTCCTTGCGGGCGCGGGCCAGCCGTGTCTTTTTGTCCACGCCCTTGAACATGAGCGGCAGGGCTACATTTTCAGCCGCCGTCATGGTGGGCAGCAGGTTGTAGCTCTGAAAAATGAACCCCAGGTGCTGCTGGCGGAACTCGGCCAACTCGTTCTCGGTCATTTTGCTGATCTCGTGCTTTCCTATGTATACCTTGCCGGACGTCGGCTTTTCCAGCCCGGCCAGCTGGTTCAGCAGCGTGGACTTGCCGCTGCCCGACTGGCCGACGATACAGCAGAACTCGCCTTTTTCTATCGACAGATCGACATTATTCAGCGCAACGACGCGCTCCTTGCCGACAGCATAGACCTTGCGCAGCTTCTCTGTACGGATGATTGGTGCCAAACGCACACCTCCTTACGTGCAATATACCACATATTGTATCATATTTCGACGACGGTGGGAAGATGGGGAAGTTGTAAAATCTGTTCCTTTCCTATATAATAGACGACAAAAAGGGGGCAGACGTTACCATGGAGTACACAATTCATCCGATTGCGCATATCCGCACGGATTTTACGGATAAATTCGGCATCCCGCGGCAGAGCGGGCTGGTGCCGGAGCTGACGGCGCGCATCGTGTTTGAGCCGGAATACCGCGACCCGAACGCGCTGGTCGGCATCGAGGGGTATGACCGGCTGTGGCTGATCTGGCAGTTTTCCACCGTGGCGGCAGAGTATGCCGCAGGCAAAAGCTGGCGGCCCACCGTGCGCCCGCCGCGCCTGGGCGGCAACGAGCGCCGCGGCGTCTTTGCGACCCGCAGCCCCTACCGCCCGAACGCGCTGGGGCTTTCCTGCGTGGAGCTGGCGGGCGTCGAAAACGGCGAGCTGATCGTCCGCGGCGCGGACCTTTTGGACGGCACGCCGATCTTCGACATCAAGCCGTATCTGCCCTATGTGGACGCCTACCCCGACGCCCGGGGCGGATTTACGGACACGACAAAGGAATACGCTTTGCAGGTGGTTTGCCCCGACGCGCTTTTGTGCAAAGTGCCGGAAAACAAGCGCGCCGCTTTGTCCGGTGTGCTGAAAAACGACCCCCGCCCCGCCTACCAGCACGACCCGGAGCGGGTGTACACGCTGGATTTCGGCTGCAATAAAGTGAAATTCACGGTGGACGGGGATATTTTGAAGGTTGTTGACATCTTATAAACGGGAAGGAAAGGCGGCGCGGCAAAGCCGTCCGCAGAAAGCCTCCTCGCGCAGCGGGGAGGTGGCCGCGAAGCAGGCCGGAGGGGCTTTTGCGGTTCGCGGCGGCGGTAGGCCGCGGAGGGGTCAAGACCCCTCCCTACGGGGCAAAAGATACATGGGCGGTAATGGCAAAGCCGCGGGCCGGGCATGCCCGGCCCCTACGGACTGCTGTGAAAATTTACGCACGAGAGGGGCAAGGGAGGGAGACTGCCGTTCCCGGTTCAATCTTCCTTCTTCAACCGATACCCGATCTTGTACACTGTCTCGATCTTGTCCGTCCAGCCGAGCTTTTTGCGCAGACGGGCAATGTGGGTGTCAACGGTGCGCAGACTTTCGGTGTCGGGGATGCCGCCCCAGACGCGCTCATACATCACGTCGCGGTAAAGCGCCGCGCCGCGGTTGCGCATCAAAAGCTCCAACAGATCGTATTCCAGGCGGCGCAGCTCCACAGGCTCACCGTTCCGGCGGGCGGTGTGGTTGACCGTGTCCAGCACCACGTCGTAGGCGCACAGTTCCCGCCCGCCGCGCCCGGTGCGGCGCAAAACCGTCTCCATCCGGGCAACAAGCTCCTCCGCCGCGAACGGTTTGGTTATGTAATCGTCCGCGCCCAGGCGCAGCCCCTGCACGCGGTCCTTCACCGCGCTTTTGGCCGTGATAAAGATGACCGGCACGCCCTGGGGCCGCAGACATTCCAGCAGTGCATAACCGTCCAGGCCGGGCAGCATAATATCCAAAAGCGCCATATCAAAATTGGTGGTTTCGATGAGATCCGCCGCCGTCCGGCCATCCTCGGCCAGCGTGCAGCGGTATCCGGCGCGGGTCAGCGTCATCTCGATCAGTCGCGCGATCAGGTGCTCATCCTCCACGATCAGTATGTTGTTCATCCGCGTTTCCTCCCTGTTTGAGGGTATTGTAACCCCGTGTTGTTACAAGGTTGTGTCCTCACAGCTATAATTTTACACTTTTTTATTTTATTTTCCACCCGCATCGTGGTATAATGTTGAAAACTGCTTTGTCAAAGGAGAATTTTCCCATGTACGCTACCGTTCAAGAGCTTGTGGACGCGCTGACGCCGGAAGAAAAGGCCGGTCTTTGCACCGGCGCGGCGGTCCCGCGGCTGGGCCTTCCGGCGCTGCGGGTCAACGGCCTGCACAGTCAGGAATCTGCCGGGGGCGTCTGCTTTCCGTCGGCGTGCGCGGCGGCAGCGTCGTTTGACCCGGAGGCGGCCCGCCGCATGGGCGCGGCGCTCGGGCGGGAGGCGCGCAGCGGCGGCGCACAGCTGCTGGAGGTGCCGGACGTGAACCTGAAGCGCGGCCCGTTGAGCGGACGCAGCGCCGACACCTGGGCCGAGGACCCCTGCCTGACGGGGGCGCTGGCCGCGGCGTTCCTGCAAGGCGTGCAGAGCGCGGGTGTGGGTGGCTGCGCGGGGCGGCTGGCCGTTGTCAACCAGGAGACAGACCGCCGGACGCTGAACCGCCGTGTTGACGAGCGCACGCTGCAGGAGCTTTACCTGCCCGCGTTTGAGACTGCCGTGCGGGACGGGCAGCCCCGGGCCGTTGTGTGCAGCGCGGGGCAGCTGAACGGCACCCGCATCTGCGAGGACACGGCTCTGCTGACCGACACGCTGCGCGGCGCGTGGGGCTTTGCCGGTGCGGTGCTGGCAGAGCCGGGCGCGGTGCAGGACCCGGCCCGGACGCTGGCCGCGGGCGTGGACTTTGCCCCTGCGGACGCGGGACGGCTTGTGGATGCCGTGCAGTCCGGCGCACTGGACGAGTCCGTTTTAAACCGCGCTGCATCGAACATTATACGCGCTCTTTTGGCCGCATCGACCCAGCCGTCCCCCGCGGACCGTGACCACACCGCAGACCGCAGTCTGGCTGTCGAACTGGCCAAGCAGAGCGGTGTGCTCCTGCGCAATCTGGGCGCACTGCCGTTGCACAAGGGGCAGAAGGTAGCCTACATCGGCGCCTTCGCCGACCACCCGCGCTATTCCGCCGGTCATCCCCGCGCGCCGCAGGTCACAAGTGCCATCGACGCTGCGGTCCTGCATGGCCGCAAGATCCATTATATCGAGGGCTTCCCCGCGGACCGCGACCAGCGCGACGAAGCGGAGTTCCTGCGTGCCGTGGCCGCCGCCGAAGCTGCGGACGCCGCGGTCATCTTTGCCGGTCTGCCCGAATGCGCCGAGCTGGCCGCCGCGGACCGGCGGCACATGCGCCTGCCCGAATGCCAGAACAACCTGATCGCCCGCGTGGCCGCCGTGCAGAAGAACACCGTCGTGGTGCTGCACACCTCCGGCCCGGTGGAGTGCCCCTGGGCGGACGATGTATCGTCGGTTTTGTGCATGTATCTGGCGGGCGAGGGTCTGGGCGAGGCCACGGACGCCCTGCTGTGGGGCGGCGCCGACCCCTGCGGGCGTCTGCCCGAAACCTGGCCCCTGCGGCTGGAGGACACGCCCTGCTATCTGGATTTCCCGGGTGACGGCGTGACCGCCGACTACCGCGAGGGCGTCTACGTGGGCTACCGCTGGTATGACGCCCGCAAAATGCCGGTGCGCTGGCCGTTCGGCCACGGGCTGAGCTACACGGGCTACGTCTACCGCGGCGCGGCGCTGGACGCCGACACGCTGACGCCGGGCGGCACCGTGACCGCGCGGGTGACGGTGAAAAACAGCGGCGCGATGCGCGGAGCCGAGGTCGTGCAGCTCTATGTAGCCGATGCCACGGGCGCGCCGGTGCCGGGCGGGCGGGTGCCCCAGGCGCTGCGCAGGTTTGCGAAGATCGACCTGCAGCCCGGCGAGGAGCGGGAGGTCGTCTTTACGCTGACGCCGCAGGATATAAGCCGTTACAGCCCCGAGCTGCACGCCTGGTGCGCCGCGCCGGGCCGGTACGAAATACGCATCGGGCATTCGAGCCGGGACATCCGCGCGGTGCTGGCCTTACAGTATGCGGACGCAAAAATTTGAACTTATTATAAAGGAGATGCAACTATATGTCTATCAAGATCACCGAACAGAATTTTGACACCGAGGTTTTGCAGAGCGCCATGCCCGTCGTGGTGGATTTCTGGGCCGACTGGTGCGGCCCCTGCAAGATGATGGGTCCCGTGCTGGAGGAGCTCGCCGCGGCGCATCCCACCGTCAAGGTCGGCAAGCTGAACACCGACGAGAACCTGAAGCTGGCCATGGCCCGCAAGATCGACGCCATCCCGGCGCTGCTGCTTTTCAGGAACGGTCAGGAGGTCAGCCGGTCCGTCGGCTACAAGCCCGCCGCCGAGCTGGAGGCGTGGCTGCGGGAGAACGGGGCGATTTGATTTACGGGGGTTTTGTTCCTTCTTTACAAAGAAGGAACCGAAGAAATTCCAATAAAACAAACGCAAAAAGCGCTGCTGTCGGAGAGTGACAGCAGCGCTTTTTTGGCTATGGCGTTGTCGGGGTTTTGGGACGAGTGCTCCTCTGTATTACAGCCGTAGGGCGGCATGCCCCCATGCCGCCGAAGGTCCGCGTGGCCGCCCGTTTAACGGGTTGCCGCGCAAGGCCGGCGGAGGGGTCAAGACCCCTCCCTACGGACTAACGTTCACGGGTGCTTTGTAGGGGGCGGCGTCCCCGACGCCCCGCGGGTGTCCGGCAAACGCGCGTTTACGGGCAGCCACCGGGCCGGGCATGCCCGGCCCCTACCGCGCGGCTTTGGGGCAGATGTTACCTGTATTACAGCCGTAGGGCGGCATGCCCCCATGCCGCCGAAGGTCCGCGTGGCC
>ERZ772855.1393-NODE-1393-length-23839-cov-5.705895_pt1 | contig 23839 bp, 16 predicted proteins | sample MGYA00511900_ERZ772855 | MGnify/ENA primary metagenome ERZ772855 (study PRJEB29015, sample SAMEA2737701) | human gut metagenome | biome: human gut; feature: human-associated habitat; material: faeces | place: China | collected 2012 ... | reverse complement strand
CACAGCTGGGCAGGAATGCCTGGGCATTATTCAGCAGGGTGTTCCTGCAGCTCCCGGACATTTTCTTTAATTCGATTCCGGCATTCGGACCCTTATATCATGTGTCGATACCGTTTGTATTTATAGGAATCATTGTATTTACAATTCGCCTTTTTAAGGAAAAACAGATTGAAAAACAGATGCAGATGCTGGCATTGTGGGGATTCCTGATCACGGGGATCTGGGTTGGCCTGATCACCTATGAAGTGAACATTAACCGTGTGAATATTATCTTCTACCCGGTGATTGTGTTGTGCGCTTATGGTATTTCACTGGCAGTGGACAAATGCAGGAAACTCTTACCGGTTATCATGGCTGTGTATGTAGTCAGCAGTGTATTGTTTTTTACAACGTATTTTACAGAGTATGCGGAAGAGAGCAGACAGTATTACAACAGGGATTTCCTGGATGCCGTAGCCGAAGCTGACGGCATGGAAGGATATGACAGTTTGTACATCACAGGCAATCTGGGGTGGCAGTTCAACCAGTCAGCCACGGAGATCCTGACCCAGTATGCCTGCAGAATAGATGCCCGGTATTATCAGAGCGAGGATTACACACAGCGTTATCACTACATCTATCCGGAAAAATCCGGAGCGGAACTGGCGGAAGCCGTCGGGGATGGACTGATGGTACTCTATGAGGGAGACCTGCAGTACCTGCAATTCCCTTATGAAGTGATCGATACTGTGGGAGAATATTCACTGGTAACAGCAAGGTTCTGAGAAGGACAGGGATTATTTCCCAGAACGGATCACCTCCACACCGAACAGAAAGCGTCCTTCCTCGTTGGGATGAATGGAATCTGCCAGATATTCTGCGGCATTATGTTCATTCCACTGCAGAGCATCATTGATATTCAGAAAATCAACATTCTCAGCCGCGGCGGTTTCTTCTGCCGCGGCAATATAGTCTTCTAATACATTTTCTTCGTCACCGATGCGTGCCATTCCCTTTTCAAAAGACAGAATATAATTGGAGGATATGACTATGATCCGGGCGTCCGGATAGGATTCCCGCAGAGCCCGGATGCCGGTGCGGAGACCGTTTTGGTAATCATCGATGGGAAATCCCCCAAAATAATCATTTAAGCCGTAATTGATGAGAAAACAGAGTTTTTTATCACCGGAAAGTTCTTCCGTATTATGGTCTAAAAAGTCCTGTACGACATTCGGGAAGGACTTATCGTCATCGCTATTCCGGGTAGCGGAGGAACCGCCGACTGCCAGATTATGCACGGTGGCACCGGTCAGAGCGTGGACGACTCCGGGGATGGAAGCAAAATCATGATAATTTCCCATGACACTGTCGCCGAAAAATACAAGCTCGCAGTCGGTCAGATCAGGATGATCGGCCGGAGAATCTACGGCATCCTGCACCAGTGTGCAAAAATGATCCAGGCTGTTATAGCTTTCTGTGCTCCGGTATTGCAGGGAGCCGCTCAGCACCAGCAGCATTACTGAACGGGCGGCTTCGGCAGTTAATTCCGTGGGAGTGTCATAGGCATCCGGATTTGAGATTAGCCATTCTTCCTGGCCTGGGAAGCAGAGTGTCACGTTCTCTCTGGCGGACAGAGGGGAAGCCAGTACCCGGAACACATTGCAGTAAGTGTCCAGATCTCCATTGGCATGTGACTGCCAGTATTCTAGGGAAGGCGCAGAGAAAATGACGGTGAATTCGGCGCCGGCGTAGGTATCCACATAGGACAGGAGGTCTTCGTCCAGGGAGGCAGAGAAGCGGGCATCGCTGTGCAGGCTGCTGTTCCATAGGGAGAGCGGATCCAGCACGAGGAAGACATGAGTTACCTCATTTCCGGAGGAGAAGGCCGTTTCCAGATAATCGGACAGGTCGGAGAAGGATGCGATCCGGTGGGAACCGCATACCGCGTCGTATCCCATATAGGTGGGATAGATGTCTTCGGGGGAAGCTTCCGGCGCGGACATGGACAAAAATATGCCCTGATAGGATTCCTGTTGTAATCTGCCAAGGTCGGAGGAACGCTTCCTGGGCTCATATATTTTCAAATAAAGAATTCCGCTGGTTACAATGCCGGCCAACAGAAGCGCGGCAAGGGCAAAAAGCAGAAATTTCCAGGGAGATTTTTTACGTATGGTTTGTTTGTTCATGGGATAGGGCATCCTTTCTGTCAGATCTGGCGAATCCGGTGATCCTTCTGATTTCAGATAGTTTTATTATACTTCACAAGAGTGGCGCTGCCAACACCATTGTTGTTTTTCTCCCGGCAATATGATAAGATGAAGCAGTGAATGACGAGTGGCAGCCTTTTGAAAATTCAGATTTGGCAAAAGAGTAAAAAGACTAAAAATTGCAGATGTTTGCATCATAGCAGCGGATAGAAAAGAAATGAAGATGTTACAGGAGGAAGAAAATATGGAACAGTTAGCCATTTTTGGAGGAAAACCGGTACGTGAAAAGAAGATTTTCTACGGACGGCAATATATTGATCAGGCAGATGTAGAGGCAGTAACCAAGGTGCTGACTGCGGATGTGATTACCTGCGGACCTAAGGTGAAGGAGTTGGAGCAGCATCTGTGTGAACTGACCCATGCAAAATACGCCGTTGTGGTATGTAACGGAACCGCTGCACTGCATCTGGCGGCGCTGGCAGCAGGCTTCGGTGAGGGAGATGAGGTTATCGTAAGCTCGATCACTTTTGCTGCATCCTCCAACTGTGTATTATATGCGGGTGCGAAGCCTGTTTTCGCAGATATTGATCCGGAGACCTACAATATCGATCCGGCGTCCATCCGCAAGCTGATCACACCCAGGACGAAAGCAATCGTTGCGGTAGATTTCACCGGTCAGGCAGTGGAGCTGGATGAGATCCGGGAGATCTGTAAGGAGCACGATCTGATCCTGATCGAGGATGCCGCACATGCCATCGGCACGAAATATAAGGGCCAGCCTGTGGGAAGCCTGGCAGATATGACCTGCTTCAGCTTCCATCCGGTCAAGACGGTGACCGGCGGAGAAGGTGGCGCCATCACGACCAATGATGAGAAGCTGTATCGTCATCTGATGCGGCTGCGTACCCACGGTATTACGAGGGACCCGGAAGAAATGGTACATCCCACCGATGCGCTGTGGTACAACGAGCAGGTAGAGCTGGGCTTCAATTATCGTATGACGGATTTCCAGGCGGCACTGCTATTGAGCCAGCTGAAGAAGCTCCCTGCATTTGAACAGCGTAGAAAAGAAATCCGTAAGCGTTATAATGAAGCGTTCGGCAAAATGCCGGAACTGATCCTGCAGAAGGAGATCCCGGAGTCTGACACGACCTGGCATCTGTATGTGCTGCATCTGAATCTGGAGAACCTGAACTGCGACAGAAGGCAGTTTTTCGATGCACTGTATGCGGAGAATACCTGCCCTCAGGTGCATTACCTGCCGGTCTACTGGCATTCCTATTATGAGAAGCTGGGATACCAGAAGGGACTGTGCCCCAACGCGGAGAAGTATTACAACGAGGTGATGAGTATTCCTCTGTATTACGGATTGACGGATGACGATGTGGAAGATGTGATCCATGCAGTGAAAAAGGTGGTAGCTTATTACACGAAGCTGAAATAAGATCCGGCAATGGGCGGAGCCGTGCCGGATCATGGGAAATGCCCGTAGCTGTGCCGGATCATGGGAAATAGCGGAATGAATCAGAAAGTGGCAGGGAACGGTATTTTGAAAGAAAATAAGAAAAATTGGATAGAAATTCCGGTGTTTGCTGCACTGGTAGCCATCGCATCGGCAGTTACGTTCTGGCTGTTTTACCAGCAGTGTGTGGAAAGCATGCTGGGAACGGGACTGTATCATTCCGATATGAAGGCATATATTCTGGAGATGCAGGGACTGGACAGCGGTTACAGCTTCCCTTACCCGGTTTTGTTCAAGCTGGCGGCGGCGATCCATCTGGTGACCGGCTCTTTTACCGGCGGAGCGGAGCTGGCCATGGCACTGGCCACGATGCTGTTAAACAGCGGAGCAATGATCGCTCTGAAGGTGATGCTGGACAAGCATGTGGGAGCAAAGCTGCAGGAAGCCATGCCCGGAAACCCTTGGCTTCCGGGGATCCTCACAGGAACGGTAGCTGTATCTCTGTTTTTTGTGTCGATGGTGTATCCGCCGACAGGGATTTATCTCTCCGGTATCAAATACAAATATCTCGGGGTATTTACACCGAATCCATTCCACAATGCCACCTATATGGCGGCACGGCCGTTCGCAATTCTTGCATTTTTTAAGTATGGTGAATTGCTGCCGGTGTATGAGCAGCCAAATGCGGTCAGAGAGCATAAGAGAGATTATATTCTGTTTGCAATATATCTGCTGCTGGCGACCATGACGAAACCCAGTTTTACCATAGTGCTGGTCGGTGCTGCGGGGATTTTGATGCTGTGGAGAATGTTCCGCAGCAGATTCCGGAATTTTGTCCCCACGGTGTGGCTGGGAGTATGTTTTATCCCGACTTTTATGGATCTGCTCTACCAGTTCCGGGGAGTGTTCGTACCGCAGGAGGGACAGGAAGGCGGCATCGGATTTACTTTTGGCCATGTATGGGCGCAGTATTGCGGCAATCTGCCCCTGGCTATCGGACTGGCCATCGGATTCCCGATCCTGGTACTTCTGCTGAACTACAAGGAACTGCACAAGGACAGCATCTACCGTTTTTCCTGGCAGGTGTATGTGATGAGCTTCCTTATGGCATTCTTCCTGTATGAAAAAGGATTCCGGGAGATGGATTTCAATTTCTCCTGGGGCTACATGTACGGAATCTTCTTCGCATTTGTGGGAGCACTGCTGGTACTGCTCCGCGCGACAGCGAATGCCGACACCCGGAAGAGAAGGATTGTTGTGGCAGTACAGTGGCTGGCTTACCTGTGGCACCTCGTATGCGGAGTATATTATTTTTGGGGATTTTTACAGGGAGCGATGTATTATTGATGTAAATTGAGAGCTTATGTGAGCAATGAGCCGCATATGATAAAAAGACAGTGTAGGGAGTTGGGCTTCACCGAAGTCGCCGCTCAAAGCACTGTCTTTTTGTTTGCCTGTCTTCCATTTCACCATTGAAGGCATAATTGGACAAAACAGTGGACAATTTTAATTTTTAAGGATTATATTCCACCCTTCAGCACCAAAACAATGTTTTTCAAAAATGGCCCTTTTTATAGATGTATTTTTTCTATTTTAGCTGATTTTGGTATAAATAGTAGCATTTTTGAAAAATTGCTAACTTGAAAGTTTACGAAAGTATAGCCGCGCATAGGCATAGTGAGGACAGCAATGGGCGCTTGTGCACAAATTCCAGTCTTATTCGTTATGCGGGGCGTAATCATCAAATTTAGTCAAATAAGCCCCGGTAGTTTTCGGCATGCGGGGCGTAATTATCAAATTTTGTGTGTAACGCCCCATACCTTGGTTTAAGGGCACAGAGAAGCTTGATCCTGTCTCCTGTGCCCACGCTGAGGCAGAAGAAGGGCACAGAGAAGCTTGCTCCTGTCATCTGTGCCCACGCTGAGGCAGAAGAAGGGTACAGAAGGAGTTCGCCTAGCCGGCGGCAACCCTACGTTAACAATGCAAGTATAATACTGCATGGAAAATGTTAATGAAATCTCGACCGTACCCAATCCCGTATCCGGCAGATCCCGGTATAGACTCCGGCCCCGCAGTAGGGCATCAGCAACAGGCTGTAAGAGAAGATATACCGCGAATTGGCTTCCCAGAAGATGTGGAACAGAAAACCTCCCAGTACGGCAATGAGGCCGACGTAGACGTAGAGCCGATCCGCACCAAGTCGATCCGCGCCATGCCGGTCCGCGCCATGCCGATCCGCGCCATGCCGATCCGCACCAAGTCGATCCGCGCCATGTCGATCCGCGCCATGCTGATCCGCGCCATGCCGATCCGCGCCATGCCGGTCCGCACCGAGCTGATCCGCACCATGCTGCCCCGCCGTTTGGTCAGCCATGTGCCCGACAACTTTGGACTTCCGACGTTTCTTAAGACTGTCGATACAGAACACCAACACGCCCAGATACAGAACATTCTGCCATGCATTGCACCATTCGATATATCCTCCGCTGAGAGAACCTTCATAGACTTCCCTAAAAAATGCACTCCGTCCTCCGTAAGTGGCCAGGGTGGCCTGTCTGCTGGCATAGGTGCCGTCCGCCCACTGGGATAAATGTTTGTGAAGATAGAAGTCCGCTGTGTAGCCGGGATGTTCCCGGAAATAGGTCAGGCGCTCGTCGATCGCCAGACGGCTGATCTCGTTGGCGAGTACAGTATCCATGCCGGCGGTATCGTAAGTATCAATATTGAAGCCGTTATACCAGCCGCAGCCGCGGGAAGCTTCCTGCATTCCCATGGCGAGATAGGACATGGCGGTGACTCCGGAGCTTAACGTATTGCCCGCCTTTTTCTCATAACATTTCTGTACCAGCGGCAGAATCCCCACAGAAGTAACAGCAAGACATACCGCCATGATGAGCAGTCCCAGACGCATTTTACCGTTCCGCCCCGGACGCAATGCCTCGAACAACAGCACCAGCAACACTGCGATCACAGGGATCAGGGAATTCTTGCGCAGCATCACAGACAGTGTGAGGAACAGGATACTGCCGAAGCCTGTGAAAAGTATCTGACGGAGCATGCGGGGGACGTAATCGTAGGCGGTGACTGAGGGCGCATCATTTCGGGAGACGTTGTCCCGGTAGGAGCTGTCCGGAGAGGAGTCGCCCGGGGAGACGTTGTCCCGGTAGGAGCCGCCCGGAGAGACGCCTCCCAGCAACCGCAACAGCAGATAGCATCCCACCGACAATGCAGCGAAGGAAGGAATCTCGCCGTAGACGAAGGAGCTGTACATGATCATGGGCAGGTTACAGCATACCAAGACGAGATAACAGCAGGAGATCTTCTTGTACTTCTCCGGCCACAGATATTGCAGCGACAGATATTGGAACCAGACCGCCGCACACAACAGACAGACATAGACCAGCTTGATGAAATGCCAGGCCGGTGCGGACAGGCCGGTGAGATCCCAGATCCGGAGCAGCAGCTCCAGAAAAGCCATCAGACCAATCTGCTGTGGATAATAAGACAGATAAGAGGCGGTGGGGTGGATAATATCAGTATTTCCCAGAATCCACTCCGCAGCCGCATTGTATACAGACAGAGCATCCGCTGCGGGAACCGTGCGCCCGAAGAGGATCAGCACGATCCCCAGTCCGAAGACGAAACCCAAAGTAAAAAGAAGCAGTCCGCGACGGAAACGCTCCCCTATTTTTTCATACAGATACAGGCATCCGCAAAACAATAATCCAAAGCCTGCCAGCTCCAACAGATTCCACAGGGGATTGTCCGGACGCAGCAGAACCTGCTGGGTCTCCATATTGTCAGCATAACAGGTCGTGAGAAAGCTGCCGGCGAACAGCAGCATGGAAAGCAACAGTGACAGAAGCATGACGATATTAAGCCCCAGGCGGTAAATGATATTGCAATAAGATCTGTTCTGAGATCTCCTCATGGAAACAATTCCTCCGTAACCACAACAATGAAATTGAATTATGCAAGCATATTGGCTCACTTGCGCTCATTGCATTATAAGCTCACGAATTCGTGCTATCGCACTTTACATCCTGCTTCGCAGGATATTCGTTCGCTAATGAGCCTAGGCTCATTATATCATAGGTTCTGGGCGACCCCCAAGAAAAATACGCGGGAAAAAGCAAAAATAGTGGCTGTAATGGAACAAGCGTGGTACAATAAACTTTGTATAAGCACTTTTAACACGCAGAGATAAGAGGAATGGAAAATGGATAAAATTGCAGTACTGATCCCTTGCTACAATGAAGAGAAGACGATCGCCAAGGTGGTATCCGATGTGAAAAAGTTCCTGCCGGAGGCGGTGACTTATGTATATGACAATAATTCCACCGACCGTACCGTGGAACTGGCAACGGAAGCGGGAGCGATCATACGTCATGAATATGCCCAGGGAAAGGGAAACGTGATCCGCAGAATGTTTCGTGAGATCGATGCGGAATGCTATCTTATGATCGACGGAGACGATACCTATCCTTTGGATTGTGCCCGGGAGATGGTGGCAAAGGTTCTGGAGCATCAGGCGGACATGGTGGTGGGAGACCGCCTGTCGTCTACTTATTTTACGGAAAATAAGCGGCCGTTTCATAATTTCGGCAACAGCCTGATGCGTGCGGGGATCAACAGCCTGTTTCGTTCTGATATCAAGGACATCATGACCGGTTATCGTGCGTTCAGTTATGAATTCGTGAAGACATTCCCGGTATTCTCCAAAGGATTTGAGATCGAGACGGAGATGACGATCCATGCGGTGAACTATAACATGCAGGTAGAGAATGTGGTGGTGGAATATCGTGACCGTCCCCAGGGCAGCGAGTCCAAGCTGAATACTTACAGTGACGGTTTCCGCGTGATCCGCAAGATGCTGCAGCTGTATAAAAACTATAAACCCATGCATTTCTTCGGCATGCTGGCATTTTTGCTGGCAGCGGTGTCGGTGATATTGTTTGTTCCGGTATTTTTGGAGTATCTGAATACGGGACTGGTGCCGAGATTCCCGACGCTGATCGCCTGCGGATTCATTCTGCTGGCGGGGATCCAGTCGTTTTTCTCCGGTATGATGCTGGAAGTTATGGCGGCCAAGGACCGGAAGGATTTCGAGTATCGTCTGAACCGTGTGCATGGGGAACATCAGGAACGTAAGGGATTATAATATGCAGGAGAAGAGAATACTTCCCAGACGCAGAGGCGGTGTGCTGCTTTGCGTTCTGGGATGTCTGTTTGTATTTTTCGTAAAAACAGAAAAAGATCTGGCGGCTGCGGGCAATATCCTGTGGACGGCCGGATATGTGGGAAGCACTCTGCTGTGGACCGTGCTTTTGGGATGCCTACTGGGTGTGATCGGAACGTTTGTGGTCTATCGTGTGGCAGAGCGGCCGGCACCAGAGGGTGACTGCAACGGTGGAAGGAACGGTGCCGGTAAAGACAATGCTGTGTTCGGCAGATCTGCCGCGTGGATACAGAGACGCTCCGGGGCACAGGTGTTTTTCGGAAGCCTGTTATTGCTTTGCCTTGCATGGCTTCCGGTATATCTGGCATATTACCCGGGAATCTGTGCCTATGATGCACCGGTACAGACCGGACAGATTGTGGAGCATTATTATTTTGATCATCATCCGATCGTGCACACACTGCTTTTACAGGGAATGCTGTGGCTGGGAACGCAGCTGTGCGGGAGTATGAATGCCGGAATGGCACTGTACACTGCGCTGCAGATGCTGCTGCTGGCGGGCAGCATGTCCTATGGTGTGCTGGTATTGCACAGACGGCAGGTGGCGGCAGGCTGGCAGCTCGTGATGCTGCTGCTTGGAATGTTTTTCCCGTTCCACTGGTATATGAGTGTCAGCATGACAAAAGATACGGTATTCAGTGCTTTTTTATTGCTGCAGCTGATCAGTCTGACGGATCTATTGCTGGAGGACCGCAGGGAATGGCGTCCCGGAGTCCGGGATCTGCTGTTTTTTATCGGAACAATAGGAATGATACTGTTTCGCAATAACGGAAAATATGCTATGATGGTACTATTAGCATTTCTTTTCCTGGCAGTATGCTTTGGAAAAAGGGCGAGGAAGCTCTGGGGGAGACTGTTTACGGTAAGTGTGGCAGCTTTCTGTATAGGGCTTTTTGTGCTGTCCGCAGTGTTCTCCGCAACGCACGCGGAACAGGGAGACAGGAGAGAGATGCTGAGTATGCCGATCCAGCAGATGGCCCGCTGCATGATCTACCACGGAGGAGTGGGAGTACTTCCTGAGGATGACGGTACCATGTCGGAACAGGATCGGGCACTGGTGAATGATTTTATATTGGATGAGGCTTACAGGGATTATGATCCCGGCATCGCGGATCCGGTAAAGCGACATACCAACACGTATGTGGTGCGTTATCGCTCGGGAGATTTCCTGCGGACCTATTTTCATCTGCTGAAATTTTATCCCGGAGATATGATCAATGCCGCACTGGCAGTGGATGCAGGATTTTTATCTCCCTTTGATGTCACCCATGCGGCGGTGAATGAAGTGCAGGGGAGAGAGGGCCTCGGATATATACAGACACGATGGGAAGAAGATACCCTGAACAACAGAGGGATCTACAAAGACAGCAAATGGCCGGGACTGTATGACCGCCTGGAGACATGGGCGGACGGGAACGGTTATCTGGAGCTTCCGGTACTGAAATATTTGTTCGTGCCGGGCAGTTATCTGTGGCTGTATCTGGCGCTGGCGGCGATACTTGTGATCGTGGACAGAAAGCGATACTGTCTGCCACTGGCGGTGATCGCCGGATATTATGGGACGATGCTGTTAGGCCCCACGGTGCAGATGCGATATGTCTATCCGGTGATGCTGGCACTGCCGTATCTGGCGGTACTGATGTGCGGAACCGGCCGGAAGACGGAAAATGAAAAAACAGAGACAGATCAGAGATAAAGACAAAACAGAGACAAAACAAAGACAAAACAGAGACAGAGTTAGGATAGAGGAATGGACAAGCTGATCATAGGAGCAGGGCTGTATGGATTGTATGCGGCGCTGTATTGTGCAAAAAAAGGGCAGCAGGTAGAGGTGCTGGAGATGGAAGAGGCTCCTTTTACCAGAGCCACATATATCAATCAGGCCCGGGTACACATGGGATATCACTACCCGAGGTCGCTGTCTACGGCCATGAAATCCGCCGGATATTTCAAACGTTTTACAGAGGACTATTCCTTCTGTCTTCATACCGCGTTTCAACAGATTTATGCTACTTCCGCTCATTTTTCCTGGACGGATGCGGCGGAATTTTTGAAGTTCTGCCGGGATGGCGGGATTCCCTGTAAGGCGCTTCCTGTGGAAGAATATTTCCAGCCGGGGCTGTGCGACGGAGCTTTTCTCACCGAGGAGTATACCTACGATGCCCATATCCTGCGGGATCATCTGATGGAGGAGATCGCGAAATATCCGGGAGTGAAGCTGCACTTCGGGCGGCAGATCACAGAGATTGTAAAACAATCGGACTGCTATGAGATCACCGCATTGCATGAGGACCATAGAGAGGTATACCGGGCACCGTTTGTGCTGAATGCCACTTACGCTTCCGTGAATCAGGTGCTGGAAAAGGTAAAGGGAGTCACGGCAGAACCCTTCGGACTGAAGTATGAATTATGTGAGATCATCCTGTGCAAAACAGGTGACAAGCTCAGGGACATCGGATTTACAGTAATGGATGGACCGTTTTTCTCCATTATGCCTTTCGGCAGGACGGGATATCATTCCCTGACTTCGGTGACTTTTACACCGCATAAGACAAGCTACGATGCTACACCGCAGTTCTCCTGCGTGGGGGCGGACGGCAATATCTGCAGAGGCGGCTGGCTGGGGAATTGCAACGATTGTCCCGGCAGACCGGAGAGTGCCTGGGAGTATATGTCTACGCTGGCGAGAAAGTATCTGCGGGAAGAATATAGCTTCAGTTATGAGAAGTCACTGTTCTCCATGAAGCCGATCCTGAAGGCTTCGGAGATCGATGATTCGAGACCTACCGTGATCCGGGCATTATCCGAAAGTCCCACCTTCATCAGCGTCTTATCCGGCAAGATCAACACGGTATATGACCTGGATCCTTTTTTAGATTAGGATAACCATTCCGAGAGATTATAAATAATAGATATAGGGGAAACGTTATGGAGAGAACCGCAATCCTGAATAAAGAGAAAAATTTTGTATCCTGCGTGCTGTATCTGCACAACGATGGTGCGCACATCCGTGATTTCCTGAATACGGTCTGTGGCACCATGGAAGAACATTTCGAAAAATATGAGATCGTCTGTGTGAATGACTGCTGCATGGACAATACCATCGAGGAGATCCATCGATTTCTGGAAGAAAGCAGAGGAAATCATGTGGTGAGCATGATCAATTTAAGCTTTTATCAGGGAGTCGAGATGGCCATGAATGCCGGAAGAGACCTGGCAGTGGGAGATTTCCTGTTCGAATTCGACAGATGCCTGTCGGATTTTGAGCCGTCACTGATCATGGATGTTTATTACAGAGCGCTGGAAGGCTATGATGTGGTGGCAGCCGCTCCGAGGAGAGATGTGGCACTGACCTCGCGGCTGTTCTATGCAGTATATAATCTGGGAAGCCGTAATACCCATAAGCTGCGTCAGGAGAGATTCCGTATCATATCCCGCCGCGCAGTGAACCGTGTGAATCAGATGAATGCGTACATTCCTTACCGCAAGGCGATGTATATGAATTGCGGACTAAGGGCGGATACGCTGGTCTATGAGAATCAAAAGAAGGCAGGCAGTGCCAGGAACCGGGAGGAGCGCAGTACCCGCAGCAGTCTTGCACTGGATACGCTGATCATTTTCACCAATGTCCTGGAGAAGTTCTCTATGCTGGTGAGTGCGATCCTGTTCTCTGTGATGATGATCATGTTTGCCTGGATCGTGTATTCGATCTTCAGCACGGTACGTCCCGTGGAAGGTTGGATGAGTCTCATGACGCTGATATCGTTTGGATTTTTCATGATGTCCGTCATGCTGACACTGATCTTCAAATATCTGTCCGTGATCTTGAATATGAGCTTTAAGAGACAGCACTACGTAATCGAAGGAGTGGAAAAACTGACAAAATGATGTTTACGATTATTTTTCCGGTATTAAATGAACGTCTGCGCTTAGAGAGCGGTGTGACCCGCACGGTGGAATATCTGCAAAGCATTGCTTTTGAAGACTATGAGATCATTATCGTGGATAACGGTTCCGAGGATGAGACACCGCAGATCGCAGAAAATCTGTGTAAAAAATATGATAAAGTAAAATATGAGAGGATCAATGTCCGCGGTGTGGGCGCCGCATTCCGCAGAGGTGTGGAAGTAAGCCACGGCGATGTGGTAGGCTATATGGACATCGACCTTTCCACCAATATCAGGCATCTGGGAGAGGCGATTCACCTCTTCGAGACGCAACCCGAGATCCAGTATATCAACGGCAGCCGTTTTGCCAGAGAATCCGATACCAGGGGCAGAAAATGGTATCGCAGGATCACGTCGCAGGGACTGTTGATTCTGTTAAAGCTGTTTTTACGGATGAAATCCACAGATGCCATCTGCGGCTTCACGTTTGTCCGCAGAGAGACGGCACTTTCACTGATAAAGGGCTGCAGCCGGGATAACGGATGGTTCTACATGATCGAATTCCTGCTCCGGGCGGAGAAACGGGGCGTGAAGATCTTGGATTATCCGGTGGAGTGGCAGGAAGACTATAATACTACCGTTAAGGTATTCAAGACGATCTGTAATTATCTGGTACAGATCGCAAGGTTATTCAACGAGTTTTATATCAAAAAGCACATATAAGCGAAAGAAGGACGACAGAATGGCACATATTAAGAGAATCGATCTGACGAGGGATGTAAAAGCCCATGAAGATGCTTACAGAGAAGCTATCGAGAAGGTATGTCGTGAGACAGCTTTTTCCGGAGGCAAATATGCAGATGTATTTGACAAGGAATTTGCTGCTTACGTGGGCAGTAAATATGCCAGCGGTGTGAACAACGGTACTTCCGCATTGCATCTGGCGATGCTGGCGCTGGGCGTAGGCCCCGGAGATGAGGTCATTGTTCCTGCCAATACTTATATCGCGACAGCATGGGGCGTCAGCTATACGGGAGCCACGCCGGTGTTCGCAGATTGTACGCCGGATACCTGGGAGATTGATCCTTCCGTGCTGGAAGCGAAGATCACGGAGAGGACGAAGGGAATCATCGGTGTCCATCTCTATGGCCAGCCCTTTGATTATGCAGGCGTCAGAGAGATCGCGAACCGACATGGATTGTTTGTCGTAGAGGACTGTGCACAGGCACATGGCGCACAGTTCGAGGGAAAAAATGTGGGAACCCTGGGAGATCTGGCATGCTTCAGCTTCTATCCGGGCAAAAACCTCTATGCTTTCGGAGAAGGCGGAAGTGTCACCTGTGAGAAGGAAGAGTACTATAAGCATATCGACCGCCTGAAAAATCAGGGCTGCGATGTGCGTTATTATCATGATGAGATTGGATATAATTATCGACTGGAGGGACTGCAGGGTGCGGTATTGAGCGTCAGCCTGAAATATCTGCCGGAGTGGACGAAGAGACGTCAGGAGATCGGACACCGCTATATCCGGGAGATCACGAATCCTCTGATCACCATGCAGCATCATCCGGAGAACACCACACCGGTGTTCCATCTGTTCGTCATCACGGTACCGGATCACGATGATTTTGTGAAGTATATGGCAGACAATGATGTGGAATGCAACATGCATTATCCGGTGCCCTGCCATTTACAGAAGGCATATGCAAACCTTGGTTATAAGCCGGGAGACTGCCCGAATGCGGAATACCTGGCAGCACATTGTGTGACACTGCCGCTGTTCCCCGAGATGCGGGAGGATGAGATCCGGAGAGTCATCGAGCTGTGTAATGCTTACAGACAGTAAGGAGATCACAATGCAGACAGTAACAGCAGACAATAAAAGATTGGAAAATAAAACCTCGAAAGCAATTTCTGAGAACTACCGGGATACGCAGGCCGGGATCTGTCTGCGCCTCATGACCTATGAGGATACGGACCGTATCGTGGCATGGCGTAACAGCGATGCCGTGCGTAAAAATTTTATCTATCAGGAGCTTTTTACCAGGCAGTCCCATGAGCACTGGATCCGGACCCATGTGGAGACCGGAGATGTGGTGCAGATGATCATCTGTGATCTGGAAGGAGATAAGCCGTTGGGATCTGTGTATATCCGGGATATTGACAGACATCACAATAAGGCGGAGTATGGAATCTTCATCGGAGAAGAGAGCGCCAGAGGCCGCGGGATCGGCACAGCGGCGGCGAAGCTGATGTTACGGTACTGTTTTGAGCAGGAAAAGCTGCACAGAGTCTACCTGCGGGCATTGTCGGAGAACCTGCAGGCAATCCGAAGCTATGAAAAGGCAGGATTCGTCAGAGAAGGACTGTTAAGAGATGATGTGTGTATTGACGGTGTGTACCGGGATATTGTCTGGATGGCAGCCGTGAATCCGGCAGATTAAGAAGGAGTAAGCAACAAAAAATGGACAGAATAAAAAAAGTAAGTTTTGTGATCCCCTGCTACCGTTCGGAGCATACACTGCCCCATGTGGTTACGGAGATCCGGGAGAAAATGGAGGAGCTGTCACAGTATACCTATGATATTTTTCTGGTAAATGATGCATCCCCGGACAATACCATGGAAACGATCCGGGATCTGTGTGAAAAATACGATAATATCAAGGGCATCGGCTTCGCCAGGAATTTCGGACAGCATGCGGCGCTGATGGCGGGACTGCGGCATTCCGACGGAGATTATGTGGTGTGCCTGGATGATGACGGACAGACCCCCGCCGATGAAGTGGATAAGCTGCTAAATAAGCTGGAGGAAGGCTTTGATGCTGTCTATGCCAGTTATGAACACAAGCAGCACTCCGCATTCCGGAATCTGGGCAGCAAGGTCAATGAGCTGATGACGCGGATGATGTTAAACAAGCCTGCGAATCTGTATATTTCCAGCTATTTTGCGGTGAAGCGGTTCGTGGTGGAGGATATGATCCGCTATGAGAATTCGTATCCTTATGTCATCGGACTGGTGCTCCGTGCCACGAAAAACATTACCAACGTGCCGGTGTGTCACAGAGAGCGGGAAGAGGGCAATTCCGGTTATACGCTCAAGAAGCTGCTGGGATTGTGGTTCAACGGATTTACGGCATTTTCCGTGAAACCGCTGCGGATCGCCACTTCTCTCGGTGTGGGCTTCGCAGGACTGGGTTTTCTCTATGGAATCTATACGATCATCAAGAGGCTGGTGAATCCCAATGTCCCTATGGGATTCAGCGCATTGATGGCGGCACTGGTATTTTTCGGCGGCATGATCATGATCATGCTGGGACTGATCGGAGAATATGTGGGACGTATCTACATCAGCATGAATAATTCTCCCCAGTATGTGATCCGTGAGAAGATCCATCTGGAGGAATAGGGAGAGAAATATTTTTATGAAGAAAGAGCAATTTACGGACTGGTGGAAACAGGATAAAAGATATCTGACACTGGTGAAGGCGGTATTGATGGCGCTGCTTCCCGTGGTGTGTTGTCTGGTGCGGACGGCGGCAGAGGGGAGGAGCATCGGACAGGTGTATCTGCCTTCTTCGGAATGGAACGATGAACTGTTTTATTTTAAACAGGTCGAAAGCATTGTGAAATACGGATTTCCCAGAGGGTATTTCGGATTTAACGAAAGTCATGCGCTGCAGCTGTCTTTCGCAGCCTGGAGTCCCGTGCTGGTATTTCCCTGGATCCTGTGGGGACTGGTGTTCGGCTGGAATCTGCTGTCACCGGTGATCTGTAATATCGTACTGCTGACGATCACCATGTTCGTGTTCGTATGGCTGGTGAAACCCACCTGGAAGCAGCTGGGCATCCTGACGGTGCTTTTTGGCCTGTACACACTGTTCACCAGATACATGCTGTCCGGTATGCCGGAGGTCATCTGCTTTGGCATGCTGATCCTGTTTTACGGACTGGCTTTTTCCTATCTGAATAAGGAGACAAAGGGCAAGCTGATTGCCATGTTTATTGTCTCGGTATTGTTGACCCTGATGCGGCCGTACATGCTTTTGTTTTTGCTGCTGGCCTGCTTTTTCCGGATCCGCAGAAGCCGTAAGAGCGGATGGATCGTTTCCGCTTCCGTGGTGGCTGTCACGGGAGTGGTGTATGTGCTGATCAAGCACTATCTGGGCGCGGAATATTTTACGCCGCTTTTCTATACAGACTGGATCACGACATTTTTCACCGACGGCATCGGTGCCGGCTTCCGGAATTTCTTCGGAACACTGCACTGGAAGGGCCTGGAATTCTACAGACATTGTGTGTCCGGTATGAAGAGCGGCCTGGCTTCCGGAGCCTTTTTTGACGGTTATCTGTTGCTGCTTGCCATTCTGCTGGTGCAGAGTTTTCTGGATCTCAGAGCATACCGCAGGGAGAAACAGACCGGGCTGCGTAACCAGCTGATCATAGAAGTGCATTTCGCCTTCAGTCTGATCGCGATGCTGTTTGCTCATCTGCTGATGTATAAAATGGTGGAAGGAAGCAAACATTTCCTGACTTTTATTGCGGCGGGAATTTTTATCGTGAGTATGCTTCAGACCAGATACTATAAGAAAGCGGTGCTTTTGGGCGCAGCTTTCCTGTATCTGTACAGTTACAAGGCGGTGGAGCCTTATGATTATCAGGTACCGTATGTCACGGAGGACCGGGAAGAGCAGGTGGAATACTGGAGACAGATCTTCGCAGAGAAGCTGGTCATGAATACCGATCAGGTACCGAATTACGATAATGTGGTGATCTGGACCTTCGGGGACGATACGCCGGAGGGGAACCGGAATCTGAAATGGCAGCTTCTGTATGGGGCGCCGGAAGGCTTTGGTATCAGCTGCTGTGAGAGAGAATATCTTCTGGAGCATCTGACGGAGCTTCAGAGCAGATATCTGGCTACGGTAAGCGGAGGAGAGATCGACAGGCAGTGCCGTGAACAAGGGTATGAAGAACTGGGAAGAGATGCGGATATGGTGCTGTATCGCAGGTATTAAAGTCAGGGAATATAAGAAGATAGGAAGCGGAAGGACAGAAGGTTCCATGGAGACATGCAGCAGGAAAACAGATAATTTTATACGGACCAAAGGATGGCTGCTGCTGTGGCATGCGCTTCCGGTGATCGCACTGCTCCTCTGGGGAGCTTTCGGCATCCGGAATAACCTCTGGTATGATGAAGCGTATTCAGCGTCGATGGTATCTCTGCCCTGGAAACGGCTGATCTATATTACGGCGACGGATGATCATTCGCCGTTCTACTATGTGATCCTGAAGCTGTTTTATCATCTGTGCGGCGGTGGAACGCATTTTTGGTCACTGAAACTTTTGTCTGTACTTTTTATGACCGGATATATGCTGCTGGGAAAATATTACGTGGCGAAGCTGTTCGATCGGAAGATTTCGGTATATTTTATGACATTTTCCCTGCTGATGCCTATTTTCAGTGTGCAGGCGGGAAATGTGCGGATGTATGCCATGGCATTGTTTTTCCTGACACTGGCGGGACTTGCGGCTTATGATATTTATCGGGAAGCAACCCGGAGAAAATGGATCGTGTTCTGTGTGGCGAGCATATGCACGGTGTACTGTCATACGTTTGCATTGATACAGACTTTTTTATTTTATATGCTTTTCCTGGCGGCGATTGGGATCTGCCGCAGAAAGGATCTGGTAAAGGGATTTTTTATCTCAGGCTTCACAGTGGCGATCGTGTTTTCCCCCTGGCTGGCGGTGACCTGCAGACAGTTCATCCTGCGGATGCGCTATGATGACGGTTCTACCGCAGAACTGGCGACTCTGAATTCCGTGATGGATTATTTCAAGGAATGGTTTTCCGCGGTGGAGACACCCATCGGCATTGTGGTGCTGCTGGGGATGGCACTGTGCCTGGTATTGAGTTATGGCGCCGTGGACTGGGTACGCCAGCATCATAATGCAGCTCCGGCCATCGCGGCAGCGGCGTTTGCCCTCACCGGAATCGTGGGAGGGGTGATCTCTGCTACCGTCAATAATTGCTTCATGGGGCGTTATGCATTTCCGGGCATGGGTTTCGTCATGCTGTGGTACGCGGTGGGATTTGCACAGATCCTGGAGAGCAGTGGCACAAATGGGAGAAAATGGTGGACCGGTGGCATCCTCGGTACGGCCTGTCTGTGTTTCCTGCTTCAGTACAGCTCGGAGCTCCGTCTGGAGTACGACGGAGGCCTGGAGATTTATGAGAATTTTGCGGAGACACAGATGACGGACAACGATGCGGTCATCGGACCTTATACGCATACGATTTTCCTGAATGTATATCATCCGGAGCTGCATTATTATATCATCGGCTATAAATTGTACAGTCTTCCTTTCGTCAATACGGATGCACTCACGGATTACAGTCAGTTGGATTCCTACGAGAATCTCTGGTATATCTGTTTTCAGGGTGGGACACCCAATGAACTGGAAGACGAATATGACTACGAAGAAGCGTTGGAATTCCATTATATGTATTATGATTTTGTGATTTATCGCATAGAGCCGAAGACGATAGAACAGCAGCAATAAGATCAGGAACAGGGGCAGACAAAAAGGAATGGAGAAATACAGAGAAACGAAAACAACAGCAGACTGGAACGGGATGATTCATAAGCTTTGTGAGAACCGGCTGTATATGGGAATCCTGCTGCTTACAGCAGTATGTGCTTACGGCTATAAGGTGACAAATGTTACCATCGGCATCGATGACACCCCATCTTTATACTATTTTGAAGAGGGACTGATCGCCATTGTGGGGCGATGGGTATTGTTTCTGCTGAATAAAGTGATAACTCTGGCGGAATTTGTTCCGTTTGTAACGGATTTTGCAGCGGTAATTCTTCTCATAGCGGCAGCAATCGTGTGGTCGGCATTGTTCTATTCGGTGTTCGGTGAGAAGATCCCGATGACGGGATATGCTTATTTCGCAGCAGTATTTGTATCCTGTCCGTTGATCAGCGAAGTATTCACATATTTTCTCCACAATGGGATAGCCATCGGATATCTGAGCTGCGCAGTCAGTCTGTGCTTTATGAGGGAGTGGCAGAACAGTATGCGGAAGCCGCGCAAGGGATCGGGTCTTTGGGAGAAGCCGGACTGCCGGACTGTGACGAAGCTTGCGGCAGCTGCGGTATTTTTATGGATTGCCATGGGCTGTTATGAATCCTTTATGATCCTGTGGCTGGCGGGACTTCTGCTGCTTCTGCTGGCAGAGCGGATATGCATGGAAACTGTATGCTGCAGCAGAAGAACAAAAAAGTCGGAGAATAGAAAAACGGAGAGCGATGCGTCGGAAAAAAGCAAGCCTGAGAACAGCACAGAGAAGCATTGCGGCATGGAGGCAGGTATCTTTGCAGTATTGGCCGCTGGTGCGGCAGCGGCACTTTTGGCAATCATATTGCGCAGTCTGATGATCGTCGTCGTGACGAAGGCATTTCATCTGGAATATCTGCGGGGGGAAGCAGTACAGCGGTCCGTGACGGAGATGTTAGGCTGGATGGTGCAGCCAGGGGCTTTCAGCGAACTTGCTATGATCCTCAAGCGGACATTTGTCTTGTATGGAGTGTTTGCTTATGCTTATCTGCCGATCCGGATTTTTGTGTTATCGGCGGTCGTAATTACAGTGGTTACCCTGGTGCGGGTGATCCGCGGCAGAGACCTGTGGGCCCTGATCCTCCTGCCGACGGCTTATCTGGCGGCATTTTCGCTGTTATTTATCGAAGGAAAAGCAACGCTCTACCGTTCGGCACAATTTCTGCCGGTTTTCTGCGGATACGGAGTGCTGCTTTTTGTCTATGCGGTATGGAAGGTGACAGCATGGTGGGAACGGAAGACACAGAAGTCTCAAAATAGTCGCATTTGCCGTGGCGTGCGCGGGATTGCGATTCTTGTGCTGGCGGTGATCGTCTGGAACCAGTGCATGGATATGACGAAATGGTTCTACATTGATAAACAGAAATACGATGCGGCGGTGCAGACGGTCGATCAGATCGCACTGGATCTGGAGCGGGATTTCGATACATCAAAGCCGGTGATTTTCACGGGGAATTATGAAATTCCTTACAGTATCGTCAAGGATGCCTATGTAAGCTACGGCGATAGCAAATATTATAAGATGAAACGACTTACGGATCTCATCGATCCGGATCTGCTGGATAAGTACAATCGTGGTTCCAGAGGTGTGTGGGTGGCGCAGACCCCGGCATTGTCGGTCATCGACTGGGGCCGTTATGCCTTTGATTCCGATGCGGAGCTGGTGAAGTTTTTCGCAATGCACGGGCATTCACTGGTGGATTGCGGGGATATCGACAGATATGCGGAGGCGGAAGAAGAGTCACTGGATCTGCCGGAATATCCACAGGATGGATATATCGTGGATAAGGGGGACTATATTATTGTTCATTTCTAAAGAGAAAGAACGAGCATATCAGTTAGCACGTTTTGGCATGTCTGTCGGGATTGCTGCTGCTATGCTTCTGGCGGTTTATTTTCGTGCGGGGATATATTTTGAAAGTAATGACGACAGAAATATTACAGAAATACTGAGTGGAGCCTTTGGAGGACGACCGGATGCGCATACGGTATATGTAAATTATTGGCTGTCTGTGCTTTTGTCCGGTTTATACCGGATTACGCTGCAGATCCCGTGGTATGGTCTGATGCTTTTACTGTTTCACATGATGTCTTATGTATTGATCCTTGACACGGTGATCAAACTTGGCAGAAGTAAATTAAAAATTCTGATCAGTATCGGAATCGTAATGACCTTGTTTTTGCAGAATTTTTATTCCGTTGCAAAAATCCAATATACATCCACGGCAATCGTGCTGGCTGTTGCAGGATACGTTTACTTGCTGTGTGCAATATATATGCCCGGCAGGGATTCCTGGAAATTCCTGGTATTTGCAGTTTTTATGCTGCTTGCCTGTCTGCTCCGCCGAGATGCTATGCTAATGCTGCAGCCTTTGGGGTTTTCGGCAATTGCCGGATTGCTTCTGACAGATAAGAGAAAAAATGTGCGGGATAAGATCAGATTTCTGCTTCTGACCCTGGGGATAGTCATAGGCTGTTTTGCTCTGGGAGAGCTGGGAACTGCAGTTGGCTATCATAATGCGGAATGGAAAGAATATCTTCGATATAATAATGCCAGAACAGAAATGTTTGATTATTATGGAAAACCGGAATATGAAGAGGTCTCAGACATTCTCAGCGAGTATGGTGTGAGCAGGGCTGAGTATGAAGCTTACAAGGGATATATCATATTAGATGGAAATCTCAATACGGAATGTGCAGAAAAAATAGCAGCATATGCCAAAGCAAAATACAGATTTCCTGAAATTGGGGAAGTCTTGAAAACCTATCAGCAGGTGATGCTGAAAGACGGTGTGTGGGATGGAAACAGAATTACAGTGGCTTCGTTTATTGTTGCAGGTATTCTTATAGTTATTTACGGACAATATCTTTATCTGATACCGGTGTCTTTGGTCAAAGTGGGGTCTTTTGTGATATGGGGATATCTGATCTATAAAGGGCGAATGCCTGACAGAGTGATTCTGCCCTTGTATTTTGGAGAAGCTGCAATCTACCTGACGGTCATGCTGGTGGCAATCGTGACCGTGGAGCAGAAGAGCATATGGAAAAAAGCAGGTGCGGTTTTTGCGTGTATGATCCTGATATTTATGGGATATCAGAGTGGCAGACAACAGTATCGTTTTTTGAAAAGTCAGAATGAAGGCATGGAACAATATATGCAGGGATTGGTGGAGCTTTACGATTATGTAGACAGCCATCCCGAATGCAATTATCTGATGGATTCTTTTTCGTTCAGCTATTATATGGGGGCGGTATTGGATAATCGATTTAACGGACCTCATAATTACATGGTATCAGGTACGTGGTTTTCCTATAGTCCGGTCATGAAACAGGCCATGAAGCAGTATTTTACAGATGATCAAAATGGTTTTTATGTGATCCTGTATGATTTCGGGGTAGAGGCTCTTGAGGAAATCCTGCCGTATCTGGAAGAAAAAACCGGAACGATAGGGGTACCTGAGGAGGAACTGACCGTATCACATGGGGGAAAATATCGTATTTATTATTTTGACCGGAAGCTTGACCTACAGGAGTAAACAGAATGAGCAGAGTGAAAAATATTTTAATCAGAGTATATAACAGAGTGGAAAAAGAACTGCTTCGCATCGATCAGCTTCCCTTGTGGTGGCTGGGGCTGATCATTGCAGCAATCTTTTTTCTGCCTTACTTTATTCTGGGAAAGGGTTGTATCTTTGAGATCAACGATCAGTTAGATGAAAGTATTATGAATTATATACTTCCGGCAAGGCATTTCCTGGATGGAAGTAATGTATATCCGGAAATGCTTGGTGGTGTTAATGCCAGCGGGATGCAGCCTTCTGCAATCTTGTTCCTTCCGTTGTATATTCTGTTTTCACCCAGAATCGCATTTCTGCTGCAATATATTATTTGCTTTCTGATTGCCTTTGCCGGAATGTATTTGTTGGTGAAAGAGAGTACGCAGAGTAGTATTTTGGCGGTGATCGCCGGGAGCTGCTTTTGTGTATTGCCTTTATACCCGATCTACGGTCTTACAGAATTTGGGATTCCTTTGGTAATATATGCATTTTTATGTTTTTGGAAGCGAAAAAGATTCATTTTCGCTGTGCTGTCTATGTTGTTGTTTGGGTTGACCAGCCATCTGGTATGTACTGGGTATGTGGTGTTAGGTCTGTGGCTCCTGGCGATCATCATCGCTGTGATCCTAAAAAGAAAGAATTCATGGCCACTATGGGGATTTGGAGAGCTGCTGTTAACGTATATGATCGTTAACAGGGCGCTGATCCTGGAGATACTCATTGGCAACAGCAGTTATATCAGCCACCGGGAGGAAATGATATCCTCCGCAACGCCGTTTTTTGAGACCTTCCGGAGCGTTTTCCTAGACAGCTCACAGCACGCACTGTCGTTACATAAATATTTGATATTGCCCATTATTTTGTTCCTGATCCTGGGAGCA
>ERZ772855.1350-NODE-1350-length-24264-cov-4.166095_pt1 | contig 24264 bp, 17 predicted proteins | sample MGYA00511900_ERZ772855 | MGnify/ENA primary metagenome ERZ772855 (study PRJEB29015, sample SAMEA2737701) | human gut metagenome | biome: human gut; feature: human-associated habitat; material: faeces | place: China | collected 2012 ... | reverse complement strand
ATATACTGCATCGTATATAAAGTAGAATCATCAACATAAATGGCATCTGTTTCCATCTTGCAGTTGTCACAGAGCATTCCATGCTGTCTGCCTGAAAACCAGTGTAAGTCTGTTTTTCTATTGCAGTTCTGGCACGAAAAAAGATTCGGATACTCTCCTTCGATGAGCAGCACCCGAAGTTCATAAATCCTCCGCACCAGACGGTTTTTCAGTGCCGGTTTTTCAAGTGCCCGAAGCGTCTGGTACAATAGTTTTAAAAGTTCTCTCTCATCATTATTTTCCTGTGCATAATAGTCTGCGATCTCTAAAAAGTAGAATCCATAACATGCTGTTTCCGGATCGTTGGATAACTCCCTGAAATAGTCGGAAATAGAGGCTTTTGCAAGATTATATGTACTGCGTCCCTCGAAAAATTCAAATTCACCAAAGGAAAAAGGGCTGGTTGCCGCTAATAACTGGCTGGTAGGCCGTCTTGCTCCTCTGGCAAATGCTGTGATCTTCCCTCTTTCTTTTGTCAGCAGTGTAATCCGCTTGTCATATTCGCCAATCGGCATTACCTGTAAGACCATCCCGGTCACCACAATATTGTTTCCCATCCGGCTGCTCTTCCCCCGCCAAAATATTACTGCTCTCCTGCACATCCACTGCATTCCGGTAGCGCAGGTAATCAGTCACTCTTCCTGATACTAAAAAGTCTCTCCAGGCTTCCTCCATCGGCATATCCTCCGTTTCTTTGACGCTTCCCGCCTCTAAGATTAGGTTCTCCGATGGTTCCGCCATTATACCAGCAAAAAATTGGCAGTATCAGATATCGTCTTTATTGTACCCGAAGTTCTTCATCATCAGTTCGCTGTCGCGCCAGTCCTTGCGCACCTTCACCCACAGTTTTAAGTTCACCTGCGTATCCAAAAGCCGCTCCATCTCGTAGCGGGCATTCGATCCGATCTTTTTTAACATCGAACCGCCTTTTCCGATGATGATGCCCTTGTGGGAATCGCGCTCACAGACGATCGTTGCATCGATGTCGATGATGTTCTGCCCTCTCCGCTCCTTCATCCGGTCAATGTAGACCGCGATGCCGTGCGGGATCTCATCATCCAGAGCATGAAGCGCCTTCTCACGGATAATCTCCGCGACAATGGCGCGTTCCGGCTGGTCTGTAACCGTCTCCTCGTCATAGAACATCGGTCCATACGGCAGGTACTTGAAAATCACGTCCACAACCGTATCCAGATTCTGCTCCCGGAGCGCCGATGCCGGAACGATCTCTGCAAAATCAAACACCTTGCGGTAAGCATCGATATACTCCAGGATCTTTTCCCGCTCCACGGTATCCACCTTGTTGATAATTAAGATGACCGGCGTTTTCGTCTTCTTTAGCTGCTTTATGATATGCTGCTCGCCTGCCCCGATAAACGTGGACGGCTCCACCAGCCAAAGAATGACATCCACCTCCGAAAGCGTGTGCTCCGCCACATTCACCATATACTCTCCAAGCTTATTCTTCGCCTGATGAATGCCCGGCGTATCCAAAAACACAATCTGTCCGCGCTCCATATCCGTATACACGGTCTGGATGCGGTTTCTGGTCGTCTGCGGCTTGTTCGACGTGATAGCAATCTTCTGACCGATCAGATGATTCATCAGCGTCGATTTTCCCACATTCGGTCTTCCTATAATCGTCACAAATCCGGATTTAAAATTATCTTTCATCGTTCTCCTCGTTTCTGTACTGTTTTCCCCTCCCCGCATCAGGTCAGGCTCTCAAGTGTCTCAAACATCTGTTTTTCCGATGTCAGCACATCTTCATTGCCGATCACACACAGGCTGCCGTCTGAGAGCACCGACGCAATCAAAGGCTTCAATGCGCGGATGTCCGCCGGCTGTGCCCCGATAATCTGGCTCCGCTCCTTTGAAAGCGTCTCGTAGTCCAGCTCCTGCAGATAGGCTGTCATCGAACGCGCACCCTTCGCGCTCGGGTTCATCGGCGTGTCCATATCGCTGATCGTTCCGATGATATATCCTGTCATCTCGCGCTCATCGGCATCAAACTTCTCAAGGTACGCCGGAATGCCGTCATAAATCTCATTCGTTGCAGAGAGATTCGGATCCCGGTAGGACACAAAATACGTATCTCCGTTCCTCATATATCCGTTCATGCAGCCATAAGCGCCGCCCTTGACGCGGACATTGATCCACAGGTAATCGTATCCTAAAATTACTTTTAAGATGCGGAGCGCCCCGTGATAGGAAAAGCCGTGTGCGGCATAATTTCCGGCACGCGCCACATACTGCACCTGGGATGCATCCATAAATCCCTCGTTCTTTTTTGCCAGCGGATAGGACGGCATAGAGCGATTCTTACCCGGCTGATCCGGCACATACAATACATTTTTCAATGCAGCCGACGCCTGCGTCACCGCCGGGATCTCCGACTCCTCACAGGTTGCACTCACCAGCATACGCTCCGCTGTAAAAATGGTTTTCACAAGGGAGGACAGCTTCTCCATCAGCTGCTGCTTTTTCTCCTCAAAATGCTCCTCGTAGTCCGCGATCACGCGATAGCAGGCAATGCCCGCCGTCGCATCCTGGCAGTAGGCAGCCGTCGAAAAATACGACAGCGCTCTCGTATATGCCACGGAATGTCCGGAAGCGCTCAGTCCCGCCTGTAATCTCGACTTTAACTGTGCCAGTATCTCGTAGATGCGCTTCTCATCCGCAAGATGCGAGGTCAGAAGGATCTCTTTGATCAGGCGCATTGCATCCGGCAGTCTCGATGCGAGCACCTTCGTGCGCACCTCATAGTAAAGTCCGATTTCGCCCTGCTTTTTGACGTTTGGGTAGATGCCGATGCTGCTGCCGATTCCTCCGGTGTACATATTGATCTCATTGGCAAGCGCCGCGTAAGAATGATCGTCCGTATCCACATATCCCAGCACCGCCTTTAGGATGCCAAGGTAAGGCAGATCCTCCGGCAGAATATCGCACACATCAAACAGATAGGTCAGGTAATCAATGCCGTTCGTGTCCATCTCATGCGCAACGATGGAAACGCCCTCCGTCTCAATCTCACGGTTAAGAAGCGGCGCCGTCTCTTTTTTCAGATCCGCTCTCGTAAGGCGTGGAATCTTCTCTAAGTCTTCCTTCGGCGACGGCTCTTCCTGATACTGCTTTAAGTGCTTCGTGTCTGCGATCAGCTTCTTTCGCTCTTCCCTGGACAATCCCGCTTTGTATTCGGCCAGCTTCTTCTCCAGCGCGGCATCTCTCTTTGCGCCCAGCCCCTGCTCCGGCACCGTAATCACTACCGACGCATGCGGATTGTCCAGCAGATAAGTCTTTACCAGCTCCTCATAATATCCGGTTCCGATCTGATCCTTCAAAAACTGATAGGTGTCCAGCGCTTCCAGATGCATAAACGGCTGCATATCATCGAACAGCCAGCTGTCCAGACACTGGATTCCGTAGAGCAGTCCCTTCGGGAACTGTCCGAAATCCGCCTCCCGGAAACGGAACTCCGAGCTGTTGATTCCGGCTAACAATGCGTTTTGATCAATTCCGTCTGCCACCTGTGCCTGCAGCGTCTCACGGATCACCTGCAAAAACTGCTCCTTCTGCTCCTGATTCGCATTTTTTGCAATCACAGAAAATACCGGCTGCAGCGTGCTGTTATCATAGCCGCCGCCGATGTCCATACCGATTCCCGCATCGATCAGCGCCTGCTTAAGCGGCGCTCCCGGCGCGGAAAGCAGTGCGTAGTCCAAAACGTCAAACGCCTGGTATAACTTTTTGTCCAGAACGGTTCCAACCACCACATTGTAAGACAGATAGCTGTTGTCCGTAAGCGTCTCCCCCGACGCCACCGGATAAGGCTTTACGATCTCCACCGGCGCGGAAAACGGCTTCTGCATCCGGATTGCGGAATCCAGCTCGATCTGCTCGTATTTTCCAAGGTATTCCTCATCCATCCAGCGCAGCTTTTCTTCGATGTCCATATCCCCGTACAGATAGATATAGGAATTGCACGGATGATAATACTTTCTGTGGAAGTCCAGGTACTGCTCATAGGTAAGCTCCGGAATATGCTCCGGATCGCCGCCGGACTCGTTTGCGTAAGAGGTATCCGGGAACAGTGAATTTAAAATCAGGCGCTCCAACACATCATCCGGGGACGAGAATGCGCCCTTCATCTCGTTGTATACCACACCGTTGATCGTTACCGGCGCATCTTCATCCTCCAGCTCGTAATGCCAGCCTTCCTGCTCAAAGATCTCTCTGTGCTTGTAGATATTCGGATGAAACACCGCATCCATATAGACACTCATCAGGTTCTGAAAATCCGCATTGTTGCAGCTCGCCACCGGATAGATGGTCTTCTCCGGGTACGTGATCGCATTTAAAAATGTGTTGAGCGATCCCTTGACCAGTTCCACGAACGGATCCTTGACCGGATATTTGTCCGATCCGCAGAGCACTGTGTGCTCAATGATGTGCGGCACACCGGTCGAATCCTCCGGCGGTGTGCGGAAGCCGATGTAAAACACCTTGTTCTCATCGTCGTTGGAGATCACGGTGATTCTCGCCCCGCTCTTTTTATGGCGCAGAATATATCCCATCGAATGGATATCCTTTAACTCCTGCTCACCAAGCAGCTCATATGCTGTCAATTCTGAAAGCTTCATAAATCCATAATTCCTTTCCTGCCCGGTCATCCTGTATGTCCGGTATTTACACTGTGTTCTATTATAACAGCTTTTCCCATTCTGCAAAAGAGTAAACTATCTATAGATTTTGTCTGGAACACTCTGCGAACGGTGCCGGCAAAGTACCACATGAAAGTTCCTGAAATTGTCCCTGATTTGCTGGGCACCTGCCAGATTGTCCAAACGCAAAAAAGAGGCTGCCTGAATGCGGCAGCCTCCTCCCATGTCTTCACAGATATATTCTACTGATAAGAACTCCCTATGCGATGCGTGTCACATTCGCTGCCTGCGGTCCCTTTGCACCCTCAGTCACCTCGAACTCGACCTTCTCGCCGTCCTTTAACTCCTTGAATCCATCCATATTCAGTGCGGAAAAATGTACGAATACATCGTTGCCCTCTGCATCTGAAATGAAGCCATAGCCCTTCTTGGCATTAAACCACTTTACAGTACCCTGCTGCATAATTCTAAAAACCCTCCTCAATACAGTTCTGACATTACAGACTATTCCTGTCTGTATAAAACAACAAATTGAAATTAGCACATTTTACTTTTTTTGTCAATCTTTTTCTATCGTTATTGTTTAATTTGCACATCAATCTGCTGGTATGGGATAGAAATTCCCTTCGCATCCAGCGCATACTTGATATTTTCCGTCATGCGCCAGCGCGCCGGCCAGTAATCCTCGGTCTTAACCCAGACCCTAAGTCCGATGTCCACCGAAGATGCCGCAAGGTTGTCCACATATACCACAGGCTTCTCCTCCGGGATTCTGGCTTCCTCCTTCTCCGCCACCGCATAGATCACATCTTTGGCAGTGCGGATATCCGCTTCATAGGCGATGCCCACCACGAGATCCACACGCCGTCTGTCTTTGTTTGTCACGTTGGTGAGGCTGCTGTTGGAAAGCGTACCGTTCGGTATCACAATCAGCTTGTTGTCCACGGTAAGAAGTTTGGTATAAAAAATAGAGATCTCCGTGACCGTTCCCTCATTATTATGGGAATGTTCAATGATGTAATCTCCGACCTTGAACGGCTTTAACAGCAAAATCAGCACGCCGCCCGCAAAATTCGACAGGCTTCCCTGCAACGCCAGACCGACCGCCACACCCGCCGATCCAAGCACCGCCACCGCTGATGTCGTCGCAATTCCAAACAATCCCATAATGATAAAAATCAGCACTACATACAGCGAATACTTGATCACCGGTATCATGAACTGCTTGACGCCCTCATCGGTTCCCGCCCGGTCCATCGAGCGCCGCACCAGCTTTGTGATCCACTTGATGATCCTGCCTCCGATCACATACACAAGCAGTGCGATCAGAATCTGGAATGCGAAGTTTAACAGATCCGGCACCAGCCCTTCCAGCCATGTACGGATAATCCCCGGATTCTTTGCTACCTCCTCAATTCCCTCCTGTGCATGGTTCAATGCCTCCACGGTCTCCGTGGTCGACGGGAATGCATCTGTCTGTGCCGCCAGATACCTTCCCTGTTCCAAAAGTGCCGCTATCCCGTTCACTCTCTCGTCCTCCATCCAACTTTATAATCCTTCTTAAATTTCATGAATAAACAGACCGCTCCTTAGCTTCGGCTCGAACCAGGTCGATTTCGGCGGCATCAAAAGTCCCGCATCTGCCACCGCGAACAGTTCCGCGATGGACGTCGGATACATTGCAAACGCCACCGCGCAGTCCTGCTCACAGCGCCGCACCAGTTCGTCCATGCCCTGGATTCCGCCGACAAAATCAATGCGTCCATCCGTCTTCGGATCTCTGATGCCGAGCACCGGTCCAAGAAGCTTATTCTGCAGTATGGAAACATCCAGATCTGCAACCGGATCTTCCGGCGTGCGGTCCTCCTGCCGGATATGGCAGGAAAACCAGTGTCCTTCCATATACATGCAAAAGGTTCCCCGCTCCTTAGGTCTGGTATCCTCTGCCCCGGTAATCTCCTCAACGTCAAACCGCTTCTCGACTTCACGGTACAATCCCTTAAAAGAATACCCGTTCAGATCGCGGACCACACGGTTGTAGTCCATAATCATGAGTTCATCGTCCGGAAACAATACCGAGAGAAAATAGTTAAACTCCTCCTCCCCGGTATAACCCGGATGTTCCTTCCGGCGCTTCTGCCCTACTTTTACCGCGGACGCTGCCCGGTGGTGTCCGTCTGCAATGTAGATGCTGTCAATGCCCGCAAACGCTTCGTGGATCGCAGCAATATCCGCATCCTCGCGGATGACAAACACCCGGTGTCTCACGCCGTCCCCCGATGTGAAATCATATTCCGGCTCTCCCCGCTTCGTCTTTTCCACGATACGCCGGATCCCGTCATCCGCGCGGTACGCCAAAAAGATCGGTCCGGTCTGTGCGTTACAGACATCCACATGGCGGATGCGGTCGACCTCCTTCTCCGCACGGGTATTCTCGTGCTTTTTAATGACCCCGTTCTCATAATCATCGATGGACGCGCAGGCTGCCACTCCCGTCTGTACTCTTCCATTCATGGTGAGTTCGTAGAGGTAATAGCACTTTTTGTCCTCCGTCAGAAACGTGCCGTCCTCCACCCATTGCCAGAGTGTGTCATGCGCCCGTTCATACACCTTGTCATCGTACATATCCACCGACAGCGGGAACTGCGTCTCCGCGCGGTCGATGCTAAGGAAGGACTGCGGATGCCGCTCCACTTCCTTCGTAGCTTCCTCTCTGTTATAAACATCATAAGGGAGGGCAGCAATCTCTGCTGCCTTCCCTCTCTGTGGTCTGATGCTTACAAATGGTCTGATTTCTGCCATTGTTCTCACACCTCGTTATTTTACTTTCCGTACTTTTAATACTCCATCCGTCTGCTCCAGCTTTGCGAGCACATCCTCCGGCACGTTCGTATCCACATCGATCAGCGCATATGCATAGTCGCCCCTGGACTTGTTCGCCATGCCGTCGATATTGATTCCGGCATTGCCGAGAATTGTTGTAAAATGGCTCAGCATACCGCTCTCGTTCTTGTGCAGAATACCGATTCTTCCTGCCGTCATGCAAGCGCCCATGCTGCAGTCCGGGAAGTTGACCGAATGTACGATATTGCCGTTCTCAAGGTAATCGCGGATCTCGCGCACTGCCATGAGCGCACAGTTGTCCTCGGACTCTGCCGTGGATGCGCCCAGATGTGGTGTCACGATGCAGCCCTTTGCACCGACTGTCGTGGTGTTCGGGAAATCGGAGACATATTTTTTGATCTTGCCCGCTGCAAGTGCGTCCACCATCGCCTCCTCATCCACGAGAAGATCTCTCGCAAAGTTGAGCACGATCGCCGTCGGCTTCATCATTGCAATCGCATCCGCGCCAATCATCTTTCTGGTGGAATCCAAAAGCGGCACATGAATCGTGATATAGTCGCACTCGCGGTAAATGTCCTCCACGTTGCTGATGTGCTTCACGCTCCGGGAAAGGCTCCACGCTGCACTGACGGAAATATACGGATCGTAGCCGTACACTTCCATTCCCATGTGGGTCGCCGCATTGGCAACCAGAACACCGATTGCACCAAGTCCGATAACACCTAACTTCTTGCCGGAAATCTCGGTTCCCGCAAAATTTTTCTTCTGCTTCTCAGCAGTTTTGGCGATATTCTCGTCGTTCTGATTCGCCAGACACCAGTCGATGCCGCCCACGATATCACGGGACGCGTAGAGCATTCCCGCAAACACCAGCTCCTTGACACCGTTTGCATTGGCGCCCGGGGTGTTGAATACGACAATTCCCTTCTCCGCGCATTTATCCAGAGGAATGTTGTTCACGCCGGCACCGGCTCTCGCCACTGCCGCAAGTCCCTCCGGGAGTTCCAGGTCATGCATTGCGGCGCTTCTCACAAGCACTGCCTCCGCATCCTTTAAGTCTTCCACCTTCTGATAATCATCCGAAAACAGATCCAGACCGACCGCTGCGATCGGATTTAAGCAATGATACTTATGCATTTGCATTCTCCTCCTCGAACTTTTTCATAAACGCAACCAGCTTCTCCACGCCCTCTTTCGGCATTGCATTGTAGATGGAAGCGCGCATGCCGCCCACGGTGCGGTGGCCTTTTAAATTCACAAAGTCTGCGGCTGTCGCTTCTTTTACAAACTTCGCATCCAGCTCTTCGTTGCCGGTCACAAACGGCACATTCATGAGGGAGCGGTCCTCTGGGACAACGGTTCCGTGGAACAGTTTGCTCTGATCCAGGAAATCATAAAGGATCTTCGCCTTTTCCTCGTTGCGCTCCTTCATCACGGAAAGACCGCCCATCTTCTTTAACCACTTGAATACCTTGCCGCAGATATAGATGCCGTAGCACGGCGGTGTGTTGTATAAGGAATCCGCATCGGCGTGTGTCTTGTATTTTAACATGGTCGGTGTTCCCGGCAGGGTATCCTCCGTGATCAGATCCTCGCGGATGATGACAATGACAACTCCCGCCGGTCCTACGTTCTTCTGCACGCCGCCGTAGATCACACCGTATTTTGTCACATCCACCGGCTCGGACAAAAAGCAGGAGGATACGTCCGCTACCAGCGTGTGTCCCTTGGTATTCGGAAGCTTCTTGTATTTTGTTCCGTAGATTGTATTATTCTCGCAGATGTACACATAGTCCAGATCATCCGGGATATCCAGATCAGAACAATCCGGGATATAGGAAAACGTCTTATCCTCGGAGGATGCAAGCTTTACTGCCTCGCCGTAAATCTGTGCTTCCTGATAGGCTTTTTTCGCCCACTGACCCGTGACAATATAACCTGCCTTGCGGTTCTTCATTAGGTTCATCGGGATCATGGCGAACTGCTGGGATGCTCCGCCCTGTAAAAACAAGACTTTGTAATTGTCCGGAATGTTCATCAGATCTCTCAGATCCTGCTCTGCCTCTTTGATGATGTTGTCATACACCTTGGAGCGGTGGCTCATCTCCATCACAGACATTCCGCTTCCTCTGTAATCCAGCATCTCATCTGCTGCTTCTTTTAAGACCTCTTCCGGCAGCACTGCCGGACCTGCTGAAAAATTGTACACTCTGCTCATTTTCTAATTCCTTTCCTTTCTCTTTTATTACGGCAGTTCCCTACGCTGCCGCCTCCATGCCCCCTGTAACAAAACATATACACATGTTATGACTGCACTGCGACTAAATCCTCCCCGGTAAACGCGGTACTGATATCCGCCCCCGGAGCAACCATCGGCCACACCTTGTCATCGCAGCCGATCACACAATCAATCACTACCGGTGTCTTTGCAGCAAGCGCTGCTTTTAACGCCTCGTTAAATGCCTCGCGGGTTGTGGCGCGGTAACCTGTCGCCCCCATCGCCTCCGCAAGCTTCACATAGTCGACGCCGTCGTCTAAAACCGTCGCCGAATAACGTTTTTCGTAAAACAGATCCTGCCACTGCCGCACCATGCCGAGCACATGATTGTTCACAATCACTTCGATCAGCGGCAGCTTCTGCCGGACTGCGGTTGCAATCTCGTTCATATTCATGCGGAAACATCCGTCCCCCGCGATATTGATCACCTGTTTTCCCGGATTTGCAACCTGTGCACCGATCGCAGCGCCAAGTCCGTATCCCATGGTGCCAAGTCCGCCGGATGATAAAAACGTGCGCGGATTTTTATATTTATAATACTGTGCAGCCCACATCTGATGCTGTCCGACTTCCGTCACAATGATGGCGTCGCCGTTTGTCTGGCGGTAGATCTCCTCCACCAGATAAGGTCCGGTCAGTCCCGGCTCCCGGTATGTGAGCGGATATTTTACTTTATAGTCCAGAATATGCGAAATCCACGCCTCATGCCCCAGCTGCGGCAGTTCTGCGTTGATCCGCTTTAACACTTCCTTCAGATCTCCGATCACGGATGTGTCTACCCGGATATTTTTATTGATCTCCGCCGCATCCACATCAAACTGCAGGATTTTCGCCTGCTTAGCAAACTTCTTTGCATTGCCGAGCACACGGTCCGAGAACCGCACGCCGACGGCGATCAGAAGATCGCACTCGCTCACGCCGAGATTGGACGTCTTGGTTCCGTGCATGCCGAGCATCCCCGTGTAGAGATCGTTCGTCCCGTCAAAGGCTCCCTTTCCCATCAGGGAATCGCACACCGGCGCATCCACTTTATGTACAAATTCTTTTAATTCCGCGCTCGCTCCGGAGATCACAGCGCCACCGCCCACAAAAATGTACGGTTTTTCCGCCGCTTTTATCATCGCAAGCGCCTGCGCAAGATCCTCTTCCCGTATCGTGTCCGTCACACGCGCGATCGGCTCTGCCTTGCAGAATTCATACTCCGTCTTTGCCGCCGTAATATCTTTCGGGATATCAACGAGCACCGGGCCCGGGCGCCCCTTCTGTGCGATCCGGAATGCTCTGCGGATCGTGTCCGCAAGCTTTGTGACATCCTTTACGATAAAATTGTGCTTTGTGATCGGCGTCGTGATGCCTGCAATATCGATCTCCTGAAAACTGTCTTTGCCGAGAAGCGGCACATTGACGTTGCATGTGATCGCTACGATCGGCACGGAATCCATGTATGCCGTGGCAATTCCCGTCACAAGATTCGTCGCTCCCGGTCCGGACGTTGCGAAACAGACACCTACTTTTCCGGTGCTTCTCGCATAACCGTCCGCCGCGTGGGAAGCTCCCTGCTCATGCGAGGTTAAAATATGCCGAATCTCCTGATGCTTATATAATTCATCGTATACATTCAGTATGGCTCCGCCCGGGTATCCGAATACGGTGTCCACACCCTGTTCTTTCAGACATTCGATGACAATCTGTGCTCCTGTCAGCTCCATGTCGTATACCTTCCTTTTCTATCCTACTGTTCTTCCGGGAGCGCCAGTATTGCTCCGCGGTTGCCCGAGGTCACGAGCGATGCGTACCGCTTTAAGTATCCGGTCGTCACCTTCGGCTCTCTCGGCTGCCATTTCGCCTTTCTGGCGGAAAGTTCCTCGTCCGGTACGGCGAGTTCCAGCTTTAACTCCGGAATATTGATCCTGATAAGATCTCCCTCTTCCACCAGTGCAATCGGTCCCCCGACCGCTGCTTCCGGCGATACATGGCCGATCGACGCGCCGCGGCTTGCACCGGAAAAACGTCCGTCTGTAATCAGCGCCACCGAAGATCCAAGACCCATTCCCGCGATCGCGGAAGTCGGGTTTAACATCTCGCGCATTCCCGGTCCGCCCTTCGGTCCTTCATAGCGGATTACAACGACATCGCCGGCAACAATCTTACCGCCCTTGATCGCTGCGATCGCATCCTCCTCACAGTCGAAGACTCTCGCCGGTCCCTCGTGCACCATCATCTCATCGCAGACCGCCGAGCGCTTGACCACGCTGCCATCCGGCGCAAGATTGCCTTTTAATACGGCAAGTCCGCCGGTCTTGCTGTACGGATGATCCACCGGGCGAATCACTTCCGGATTCTTATTCACTGCATCCGCAATATTCTCCCCGACGGTCTTTCCGGTCACGGTCATGCACTCCGTGTGCAGCAGTCCGATGTCCGCCAGTTCTTTCATCACCGCATAGACGCCGCCCGCCTCGTTGAGATCTTCCATATAAGTCGGTCCTGCCGGCGCCAGGTGACACAGATTCGGCGTCTTCTCACTGATCGGATTGGCAAATGCAATATCAAAATCAAATCCCACCTCGTGGGCGATTGCCGGAAGATGGAGCATACTGTTCGTCGAACAGCCGAGCGCCATATCCACGGTCAGCGCATTTAAGATGGCTTCCTTCGTCATAATATCACGCGGGCGGATATTTTTGCGGTACATTTCCATTACCGCCATGCCCGCATGCTTGGCGAGCTTGATGCGCTCGGAATAGACTGCCGGAATCGTGCCGTTTCCGCGAAGTCCCATTCCCAGTGCCTCGGTGAGACAGTTCATGGAGTTCGCCGTGTACATTCCGGAACAGGAACCGCAGGTCGGACAAACCTTCTCCTCGTATTCCCTGACTTCCTCCTCCGTCATCGTGCCGGCCGCATAGGAACCTACCGCCTCAAACATGGAAGAGAGGCTGCGCTTTTTGCCCTGTACATGTCCGGCAAGCATCGGTCCGCCTGACACGAACACTGTGGGTACATTGATGCGCGCTGCCGCCATCAAAAGTCCCGGAACATTCTTATCGCAGTTCGGAACCATGACGAGCGCGTCAAACTGATGCGCAAGCGCCATACATTCCGTGGAATCGGCGATCAGATCACGCGTCACCAGCGAATATTTCATACCGATATGTCCCATCGCGATTCCGTCGCAGACCGCGATTGCCGGAAATACCACCGGCACGCCGCCAGCCTCCGCAACGCCAAGCTTTACCGCGTTGACAATCTTATCCAAATTCATGTGGCCGGGAACAATCTCGTTGTAGGAGCTCACAATACCGACCATCGGCTTGTTCATCTCCTCCTCGGTAAATCCCAGCGCGTTAAACAAACTTCTATGAGGTGCCTGCTGCATCCCTTTTTTTACATTATCACTCTTCATCTATCTTAACTCCGTTTCTGTCATTCTATCTGATCCGCTCGCAGATCAGATCTCCCATCTGTGCCGTGCCGACCTGGGTTACCTTTTCCTGCTGCTTCTCCTGCGGCATGATGTCGATCGTCCGGTAGCCATCCTTTAAGACCTGCTTCACCGCCTGCTCCACTGCATCCGCCTCCCGGTCCAGATCAAAGCTATAACGCAGCATCATGGCTGCACTTAAGATCGTTGCGATCGGATTCGCAATTCCCTTTCCGGCAATGTCCGGTGCCGAACCGCCGCTCGGCTCGTAGAGTCCGAACTTTGTATCGTTTAGGCTGGCGCTTGAGAGCATACCGATCGAACCGGTCACCATGCTCGCCTCATCCGACAAAATATCGCCGAACATGTTCTCCGTCAGAATCACGTCGAACTGCTTCGGATCTTTTACCAGCTGCATCGCACAGTTGTCCACGAGCATATGCTCATAGGTCACTTCCGGGTAATCCTGCGCCACCTCCTCGACGATCTTTCTCCAGAGTCTCGAGGAATCCAGCACGTTTGCCTTATCTACACTCGTCACCTTTTTGCGCCGCTTCATGGCAATGTCAAAACCGCGCTTAGCGATCCGTCTGATCTCGTTCTCATTGTAGGTCAACGTATCCGTCGCTGTCAGCACGCCGTCCACTTCCTCGGTCTTGCGCGCTCCGAAATACAGTCCGCCGGTCAGTTCCCGCATAATCATCATGTCAAATCCGTCCCCGATGATGTCGTCCCGAAGCGGGCATGCGGCTTTTAATTCTTCATATAAATATGCCGGTCTTAAGTTGGCAAACAGGTTCAGCGCCTTGCGGAGCTTTAAAAGTCCCGCCTCCGGTCTCTTCTCCGGCGGCAGCTGATACCACGGCGAAGTCGATGTGTTGCCGCCGATCGAACCCATCAGCACCGCATCGGAAGCCTTCGCGGAAGCGATCGCCGCATCCGTGAGCGGCTCACCCGTCGCGTCAATGGAGCAGCCTCCCATCAGAATCTCTTCATAGCGGAACACATGTCCGTAGATCTTTCCAATCTGATCCAGAACTTTCTTTGCCTCTGTTACGATCTCCGGTCCGATCCCGTCGCCGGAAATCACGCCTACCTTATATTCCATCTCTCTAATCCCTCTTTTCTTCCTGCCATGCAGGAATCCGTCTTGTATTGACTTTAGTACATTACTAACAGACAGTATATAAATTCTATAATAATGTATCTCGGGAAACAATGCAACCTCTGAATCCATTTTTCTTTTTCATGTATTCCATAACCTGGTCTTATTTACTGCTTTTTTAACGCAACACTTTTCAGTTCAAAATAGGCGAGCAGATTCTGGTTGCGCCAGTCCTCTGCATCCTCTGTAATATCATCCATACAAATCATATAGGGCTGCTCTGTATAAGCATCCACGAGTGCATCCGTTCCCTTCGCCGCCTCTAATGTATCGTGTCTTTCATACGCTTCCTGCGAGTATCTCTGCGCAGTTCCTGTTTTGATCTGCAAATGTGCCTGATAAGCAGTCGAGCTCTCCCCGCAGCCGATGAGCACCCCAAGCAGCAGCACCCCCGTCACAGCCAGATGGCCATGGGAGAGCTGGTTTATGACATTCTCCGAAGCAGTGTCCCCAGCAAGGACACGCACCAGCCATCCGCACAAATAGAACTCTACGACAAACAGTAGCAGCACATACGTAAAATACACCACATTTGCCAGTCTTCCATCACCTGCTGCTCCCATTCCATAATATGGCGGACAATACAATGCACAGATATACCCCACCGCCAGAACTACCACCACCAGCGGATATGAAAAACGGAATCCCTTCTCTCGGTACAGCCGCTGCGCCGCACGCAGGATAAACGGAAGGAACGCTACCATGCCGATGAGTATTTTCAGCCCCATCCACTGGTTGATCGCACTAATTCCCCATTTCGTTGCAAGCCAGATGGTTTCAAAAAAGCCCGGGGTATTTTCAAATGCCGACTGGCGTACCCTCGTGCCGGGAGAGAGCACATTGATCAGAAAACCTCCAACTGTCACTACCAGTACCACCAAACTGTCTACCAAAAACGGCTTTCGATGTACCACTCCTCCATAAATCACACAGCCTACCAGAAAAAGGATTCCGCCAAACGCCGTCACGTGATTACCGCCCGCCAGAAGCAGTCCAAGCAGTCCCGTGAGAATCATCTGCAGGATGCGTCTCTTTCCCTTTCCTCCCAACCACAATGCCGCCGAAACAAGCAGCAATAATACGCAGAAGAAAAACGTGTAATTGACCGCACCATTGTACCAGTAGATTCCCTGCACTGCCGATGGAATCCACTGCAGCATCAGAGCCGACATCATAAAACCAAAGGCTGCTGCTTCCAGCCTGCCCATTCCAAGCTTTCTGTGCAGCACCTGCCATGCAAAAATCAGATTCGCGCCATACAGAGCCGCCAGAATCAGACACGCAGCGATCCGATACCACGCTTCGCCAAAAATACCGGGCTCCAGTGCCTATATCACCGCGGAGGCGTAAAGTCCCTGCCAGGTCTGGTAAAACTCGGCTGAAGTTGCAAATGCCGCCCTGCACACCTCCCACAGGGAATGTGTATCTCTCCACGCATGATAGGTTTCTGATGCATACCAGTAATCGTCTCCAGACGGATGGTTGTACATGGACAGGTGCAAAAGCGGCACCACCGATAAAACCGATATTACAATAATGCTCCAAAGAATCATTTTTTCATGCTGCTTTTTCATATATCTTTCTCCATTTCCATCGCCGTATATTTTTTTCTCATCACTTTCATAATAATTCCCCTATGATCCAAAAAATCTGCCCTGTATTGCTACAAGGCAGATTCTCTTAGATTTCCATTCAATATCCTGCTTATTCAGCTGCTTCTTCCGGCTTCTCAACTGCGGAGATGGCCGCCTTCTGCATCGGAATACGGCAGTTCTTGTTGCTTCCGAACTCAACGATTACTGTATCATCAGCAATATCGATCACTGTTCCATAAAAACCGCTTGTTGTTAAGATCGTATCTCCCACTGCAAGTTCTGCAAGCATGGAGTTCTTCTTCTGCTGTTCCTTCTTCTGCGGACGAACCATGAAGAAATACATAAACGCAAATAAAATAACCAGCCACACCACCATACTGATCCAGCCAGCGGATGACGCACTCTCTGTTGCTAAGATTGAAAACATCTGATATCCTCCTAAAATCATAAACTTGTCCGAAGTCATCCGACTTCATTAAAGAGTATTGTACACAAAACCTCGCTGTTTGGCAAGCCTTTTCCCTCTTACTTTTCCATTTCCTTTTCCCGGTTGATCTGTCCCATGCTGTATAGCTTTTCTTCCTTGTAGGAGGCAAAGTTTCCGGCATCCAGCGCATCCCGAATCTCTTCCATCATCGTGTTGTAGAAGTACAGATTGTGCAGAACACATAAGCGCATGCCAAGCATCTCTTTTGCCTTGAGCAGATGGCGGATATAGGCTCTGCTGTAGCGGCGGCAGGTCGGGCAGCCGCAGCCCTCTTCGATCGGGCGCATATCCTTCTCGTACTTCTGGTTGAACAGGTTGATCTTGCCCTGGTTCGTGTATACATGGCCATGTCGGCCGTTGCGGGACGGATAAACACAGTCGAAGAAGTCAATGCCGCGCTCCACTCCCTCCAGAATATTGGCCGGCGTTCCGACTCCCATGAGATAGGTCGGCTTGTTCACCGGAAGATAAGGCACGGTCTCATCCAGCACATGGTACATCTCCTCGTGTGTCTCGCCGACCGCAAGTCCGCCGACCGCATAGCCGTCCAGATCCAGCTCGGAAATCCGCTTTGCATGGTCGATCCGGATGTCCGTGTAGATGGCTCCCTGGTTGATGCCGAACAGCATCTGGTGACGGTTCACGGTATCCTCCAGCCCATTGAGGCGCTGCATCTCGTTCTTGCAGCGCTCCAGCCAACGTGTCGTCCGTGCCACGGAATCCTCCACATATTTCCGCTCGGCAAGCGCCGGCGGGCATTCATCGAACGCCATAGCGATCGTGGAACCGAGATTGGACTGGATCTGCATGCTCTCCTCCGGTCCCATGAAAATCTTTGCCCCGTCAATATGCGAGTGGAAATAGACGCCCTCCTCCTTGATCTTGCGCAGGCCTGCCAGGGAGAACACCTGAAATCCGCCGGAATCCGTAAGAATCGGACGATTCCACGACATAAACTTGTGCAGTCCTCCCACTTCCCTGATCAGTTTATCCCCTGTGCGCACATGCAGATGGTAGGTGTTTGACAACTCCACCTGACACTTGATCTGTTCCAGATCTTCCGTGGAGACAGCTCCCTTGATGGCAGCCACCGTACCCACATTCATAAATACCGGCGTCTGGATATCTCCGTGCACCGTATGGAAAACGCCTCTCTTCGCGCGTCCTTCCTGCTTTAATAATTCATACATCTGTTTTTCGTCTCCTTTTTATTACTCATGCAAAGCCGGCGCTGCTTCACGCCTCCGTCTTCTTCCCGGTCAGTTCGCTTAACACGGTAAAGTAATCTTCAAATGTCTTGCGGCAGCACGCCGGGTTCTCAATGACAATCCCGTCAGTTCTAAGCCCGATCAGGGAAAATGCCATCGCCACACGGTGATCGTCGTATGTCTCCACGTTTCCGCCGTGGGGGCTGCCGGGATAGATCGTGACAGCCATCTCTTCCTCCTCACACCGGATGCCAAGCGCGGTCAGATTCGTCTGTATCGCGTGAATCCGGTCGCATTCCTGTCCGCGGATATGTCCGATTCCCTCTATGCGCACCGGCGCATCGGCAAACGGCGCGATCGCCGCCAGGGTCAGCGCCTGATCGGAGAAATCGTTCATATTGACTGTGATGCCCCGCAGCGCACCGTCCGCCGGTCCCGTTACCCGGACGCCCTCCGGCGTATCATCCGCAGTACATCCCATGCGCTCCAACACTTCCAGAAAACGCAGATCTCCCTGTGTGTTGTCCATATGCACATGACGCACAAGCGCCCGTCCACCGGTCACCGCCGCAGCCGCATAAAAATAGCAGGCAGCCGACATATCCGGTTCCACCGTATAAGTCTCTTTCCTGTAGGAACTTCTGTGCGGCACCTCGTAGTCTCTTCCGTCAAAAGTGACACTCACGCCGAATTCCTGCATCATTTTCCGTGTGATACGGATGTACGATCCGTCCGTCTTCTCGCTGGTGATGTGGATCTTCATCCCCTCCGGAACCATCGGCGCAATCAGCAGCAGCGCGCTTAAAAACTGCGTGCTCTTCGTAATGTCAAGGGAGAGTCTCCGCGGCGTCTCCCCTGCCGTCTTATCCGCCCGGGCAGATCTGCACCCTGTGATGCGCACCGGAAGGTGCCCTTCCTCCTCGAGGAAGGTAATCTTCGCCCCCGCACCGGAAAGCAGCTCGAACAGCTCCGCCATCGGCCGCCGCTTCATCTGCGCAGAACAGCGGATCTCATAACACCCGTCCGAGAATCCGAGCATCGCCGCAAGGAAACGCGCCGCTGTCCCGGCGCTTCCGACGTCGATTACCGCCTCCCCGCTGGGAATCCTGCCGCCGCAGCCCGTCACGGTCACGCACTTTTTTTCTTCCTCTATCTCCACTGTAAAGCCGAGCGCCACAAGACACGCCAGAAAATGTCTGGAATCATCGGAAAACAGGACGCCTTCCACGCGCACCGTCCCTGCGGACAGCGCTGCCAGAAGAAGCGCGCGGTTCGTCATGCTCTTTGATCCCGGCACGGTTACCTTCCAGTCCACCGGCTCTGTTATCTTTTTCACAAGGTATTTCTCTATCATGAAATATTCTTCTCCTCGCCTGCTGGTACTTCTGCTCCGTCAAATCATAACATATTTCTGTTGCGGCGCAAAGTCAAATCTTTTATAATCGAGAAAGATCATTATGTAAGCAGGAGGGAATCACATGGCAGGGTCTACTTTGGGAACTCTTTTTAAAATCACAACCTGGGGGGAATCTCACGGAAAGGGCGTCGGCGTCGTCATCGACGGCTGTCCGGCGGGACTTTCTCTCTGTGAGGCGGATATCCAGAAGTTTCTCGACCGGCGCAAGCCCGGTCAGTCCAGATATGCAACGCCGCGCAAAGAGGACGACGCCGTAGAGATTCTCTCTGGCGTGTTTGAAGGAAAGACGACCGGCACCCCGATCTCGCTTGTCGTCTTCAACCGCAACCAGCAGTCCAAAGACTACAGCGAGATTGCCTCCTATTACCGTCCCGGTCACGCCGATTACACGTTCGACCAGAAATACGGCTTCCGCGACTACCGCGGGGGCGGGCGCTCCTCCGGGCGGGAAACCATCGGGCGTGTCGCCGCCGGCGCCGTCGCCGTCAAGATTCTAAACGAGCTCGGCATTACCTTTATGACCTACACAAAGTCCATCGGCCCGATCGCCGTATCTTCCGGGCGCTTTGATTTTTCCGAGGTCACAAAGAATCCGCTCTATATGCCGGACGCCGAAGCAGCCGAGAACGCTGAAAATTATCTGGATGCCTGCATGACGGAGTTAAATTCCTCCGGCGGCATCGTGGAGTGTATCATAAAAGGAATGCCTGCCGGTATCGGAGATCCGGTCTTTGAGAAGCTTAATGCGAACCTTGCCAAGGCGGTCATGTCCATCGGTGCCGTCAAAGGTTTTGAGATCGGGGACGGATTTGACGTAGCAAAAGCGACCGGCAAGAACAACAACGATGCCTTTGTCCTCGGTGAGGACGGCAGGATTGCCAAAGCAACCAACCATGCCGGCGGTATCTTAGGCGGCATGAGCGACGGAAGCGACATCATCCTTCGGGCTGCCATCAAGCCGACCCCTTCCATCGCCGCCACACAGCGCACTGTCAATCAGTCCGGGGAGGAGATCTCGGTCAACATCAAGGGACGCCACGATCCGATCATCGTTCCGCGCGCCGTTGTCGTGGTGGAATCCATGGCAGCCATCACGATCGTGCGACGCACTTTTTTCCAATATGAGTGCACAGATGGATGCGCTAAAAGATTTATACTCCTAAAAGAAACAAAAAGGTGATACTTCTTCTCCGCCGGCTGGCGCAATCGAAGTATCACCTTTTTCTTTTTCATACTTTCTAACTCAAGCGAATATGCTGATGTGTGAACAGATGATCCTGACAGTATTCGTAATTGCCCTCGCACTTGGAGCAGAAACGGAATTCCAGCGTCGGATCGTCGAGTTCCGTCCTGCCGCAGACAGCACACTTGTGCTTCGCGCCGCCCGCATATCCCTGTGGTCTGCGCATATCCGCCTTGAACTTCTGCCGTCTGTGCACCTCGTGCGGCGTATAGCGCTTGAGGTTTCTGGTGGAGAAGAAGAAAATGATAAAGTTGAGGAGCGACATAAAAATCGCCATTCTTCCCGCCCATCCGGTCTCAAAGAAGCTTAAGGCAATCAGAACGCCGTACACAGCCGCCATCCACTTCATCTTAATTGGGATAATGAACATCAGAAGGACCTGCATATCCGGATACATACATGCAAACGCAAGGAAGATGGACATGTTGATGTAGCTTGTGCTGAAGCTCGTTCCGATGAGAAGCATCTCCGTCGTCACGCCGCCGTTTAAAAGGTACATGATACCGTACAGCAGAAATGCTCCGATGACGGTAAACAGCATACCACCGAAAATATAGACGTTAAAACGGAAGGTTCCCCAGGTGCGCTCCAGCGTCGTTCCAAGCTGATAATAGAAAAGCGCCATGATCAAAAGATACACCAGATTCGTATCTGTGGGCATAAACACCCAGGTAATCAGGCGCCAGATCTGCCCGTGCAGGATGTGATACGGGCTCAACATCAAAAGTCCTATGATCGACGGGTTCACCCGGTAGAGCACAAATCCGATCGTGTAAGCTCCGATCAGCCACACGATCAGATTGGGAATCGCCCAGTTGCCGAATTTACGTTCTAATTTATTTAACCAGTTCATATACTCTGTCCCTGACCTTTCCAAAAATGACATTACGTTTTTCAGTATATCGGTCAGGGAAATCTTTGTCAATCAGAGGGGTTTTTCTTTACAAAAAGTTTATACTTTTCCGGCAAAATGCACATTGTCTTTTGACATATCCTGTCGTATAATGTAGAGTGTTTAGCGCCAGATTGGCACTATTTATAATAAGAAGAAATCTTTTACATATTTTACTCTGCTAAAGTATTTACTTTACGAGAAACAGCCATGGAGGGAATTATGGGAAACAATACACTTCATAAATTGGGAATCGACATCGGTTCCACAACCGTCAAGGTCGCAATTTTAGACCAGGAGGATCATCTGCTCTTCTCTGATTATGAGCGCCATTTTGCCAATATCCAGGAGACCTTATCCTCCCTTCTCCAGAAAGCTTACGATGCACTCGGCGACTTTACTGTTGCACCGATGATTACCGGTTCCGGCGGTCTGACACTCGCCAAGCATCTCGGTGTTCCGTTTGTCCAGGAAGTGATCGCCGTGTCCACTGCCCTGCAGCATTATGCACCGCAGACCGATGTTGCCATCGAGCTCGGTGGTGAGGATGCCAAGATCATCTATTTTGAGGGCGGCAATGTCGAGCAGCGTATGAACGGCATCTGTGCCGGCGGTACCGGTTCTTTTATCGACCAGATGGCATCCCTCATCCAGACGGATGCGACAGGTCTGAATGAATACGCCAAGAATTACAAGGCCATCTACCCGATCGCTGCGCGTTGCGGTGTCTTTGCCAAGACCGATATCCAGCCGTTAATCAACGAGGGTGCTACCAGAGAGGATCTCTCTGCCTCCATTTTCCAGGCGGTGGTCAATCAGACGATCAGCGGTCTTGCCTGCGGTAAGCCGATCCGCGGCCACGTTGCCTTTCTCGGAGGTCCGCTTCATTTCCTCTCCGAGCTCAAGGCTGCTTTTATCCGCACCCTGAATCTGGACAATGAACACGCCATCACACCGGAGAATTCGCATCTGTTCGCGGCGATCGGTTCCGCGTTGAACTACAAGCCGGGCGAGACAACCACGCTCGTCTCTCTCCGCGACCGTCTCTCGAACGGCATCAAGATGGAATTTGAGGTTGCCCGTATGGACCCTCTGTTTGCCAGCCAGGAAGAGTACGACGCTTTCCGTGCGCGCCACGACGGACACAATGTCAGGTCCGCAGATCTCTCCACTTATGAGGGCAACTGTTATCTGGGCATCGATGCAGGTTCCACCACGACCAAGATTGCTTTAGTCGGCGAGGACGGTTCCCTTTTGTATTCTTTCTACAGCAACAACAACGGAAGTCCACTTGCAACGGCAATCCGTTCCATCAAGGAGATCTATACGCTCCTTCCACCGAAGGCAAAGATCGTCCACTCCTGCTCCACCGGATACGGCGAAGCGCTGTTAAAAGCCGCTTTGATGCTCGATGACGGCGAGGTTGAGACGGTGGCTCATTTCTATGCGGCCGCGTTCTTCGACCCGGAAGTCGACTGTATCTTAGACATCGGCGGTCAGGATATGAAATGTATCAAGATCAAGAATCAGACGGTGGATTCCGTACAGCTCAATGAGGCTTGTTCCTCCGGCTGCGGTTCTTTCATCGAGACGTTTGCAAAATCCCTCAACTACTCTGTACAGGATTTTGCAAAGGAGGCTCTTTTTGCCAAAAATCCGATCGATCTTGGAACCCGCTGCACCGTATTTATGAATTCCAAGGTAAAGCAGGCGCAGAAAGAGGGCGCATCCGTTGCAGATATTTCTGCGGGTCTTGCGTACTCTGTCATCAAGAATGCTTTATTTAAGGTAATCAAGCTTTCCGATGCAAGCCAGCTCGGGAAAAATATCGTCGTACAGGGCGGTACGTTTTACAACGATGCCGTACTGCGCAGTTTTGAGAAAATCGCTGGCGTCGAATGTGTCCGTCCGGATATTGCCGGCATCATGGGTGCTTTCGGTGCCGCACTGATCGCCAGAGAGCGTCACGAAGCAGGCTACCAGACCTCCATGCTTTCCATCGAGCAGATCAATGCGCTGACCTTCGACACAAAGCTGGCAAGATGTCAGGGATGTACCAACCACTGTCTCCTCACAATCAACCGCTTTTCCGGCAACCGCCAGTATATCACCGGCAACCGCTGTGAGCGCGGCCTCGGCAAGGAGAAAAATAAAGACAACATTCCAAACCTCTACGAATACAAGAACAAGCGCCTGTTTGACTACACCCCGCTTTCCGCCGAGGAAGCAGCACGCGGCATAGTCGGTATTCCGCGCGTTTTAAATATGTACGAGAACTACCCGTTCTGGGCAACTTTCTTTAAGAAGCTCGGTTTTTCCGTAGTACTCTCCCCGCAGTCGACGCGCAAGATCTACGAGCTTGGAATTGATTCCATCCCGAGCGAGTCCGAGTGCTACCCGGCAAAGCTGGCACACGGTCATGTGACATGGCTGATCCACCAGAACGTCGATTTTATTTTCTACCCGTGTATTCCTTATGAGCGCAACGAATTCCCGGATTCCAACAATCACTACAACTGTCCGATCGTTACCTCCTACGCGGAAAATATCAAAAATAACGTGGACGAGATCACTTCCGGTCAGGTGAAGTTCTTAAATCCGTTTATGTCTTTCGCCAGCGAGGAGACGCTTTCCTCCCAGCTGATTAAGACCTTTGGCCAGTCGGAGTTCGGGATTCCGGAATCCGAGATCCGCGACGCGGTTGCCGAAGGCTGGAAGGAGCTTGCCGTCTGCCGGATGGAGATGCAGAAAAAAGGCGAGGAAGTCTTACAGTATTTAAAGGAGACCGGAAGACGCGGTATCGTTCTCGCAGGTCGTCCGTACCATGTAGACCCTGAGATCAACCACGGTATTCCGGAGCTGATTACCTCCTACGGCATCGCCGTGCTCACGGAGGATTCCATCTCCCACTTACAGCCGGTGGAGCGCCCACTCATCGTCATGGATCAGTGGATGTATCACTCCAGACTGTACGCAGCGGCAAACTATGTTAAGACAAGAGACGATCTCGA
>ERZ772855.1340-NODE-1340-length-24341-cov-57.613316_pt1 | contig 24341 bp, 15 predicted proteins | sample MGYA00511900_ERZ772855 | MGnify/ENA primary metagenome ERZ772855 (study PRJEB29015, sample SAMEA2737701) | human gut metagenome | biome: human gut; feature: human-associated habitat; material: faeces | place: China | collected 2012 ... | reverse complement strand
TGAACCGTGTAGGTTTCGTGAATCACCTGCTGCTGACGGTTGCGGTGCGAATGCCGCAGCTGGCAGACGACGTGCGAGGTGTCGCCCGTCGTGGGCGTCTTGACGAGAGTGAGGATCGTGCCGGAAAGGAAAAGTTCGTTCATGGTTAATGCCTCCTGTTGGTAGTGTGTTGGGAAACTGTGTAGTAGGTAGAGGGGGAATAAAGGCCAGCCCGTCGGCGACTTGTGCGAGAGGCACAGGACGCGACGGGCTGGCTGCTACTCTTTATTTGAGGCACATCATGTAATCTTTTTGACAAATTGCTTTGTTGCAGGCAAGTAATATCCTTCCTGACCATCTCTTGTTTTAACAACAAAGTAGCCCTCTTCAGTAGGATCTTGCTCTAAGCCTATGAAGTCAGTTTCTATTAAGTGCCCTTCTTGGTCAACAAAGTAAACCTTGTTGTCTCTATAAAAGCCAGAATAACCATTGGAAAAATCCGTACAGTAGCGTGCGCCCGTTGTTAAAAGCAACTTACCGCTTGGAATGTGTAGAAGATTAACCTCTCCCGTTTCATCACCAATCCAAACAACTTCATCTTCGACTGCACCCATCCATTCCCATTTCATTTCAATTACGACATTGCCAAACTGATCCAGCAAGCCATAATAACCCTCAGAACATGATTCTCCAACCATTATATACTTTCCATTCGGACAAATTAAAGGGTAACTATCTATAAACGCGCGGTGTTTCCAGTCGTAAAGATAAAACAAGTCAGTTATATCACTGTAAACTATTGCAAGTTCGCTGAGCACTTCTATAGATCGAAATACACAAGGTAGGAGGATTTCGCCGTCCGATGACTGTAAGCCCTCGTACTCTATGTCATATGCCCATGAACTAAATTTTGTCCATGTGGTAATTTCAGGCGTATCTGCAGATTCTGCGCAGTTTTTTGGTGTTATACCTGCTACGAGCGAAACCGTAACCATCAGTGCTATAAGAACGTTAATTTTTACTTTCACTCTATCATCTTCTTTCTTTTAGAAATCGATAACATCTGGCGAACCATCATCAATAATATATCCCGTCGGTATAATGCGCTTATCCCACATCCAAATGTTCCATCCGTTTTCTTGCATTTCCTCTACAGAAAACTTTGTAATCTGAACACCACAAAATGCTCTTTTAAACTGAGTGTTATTGGCGCGCCACCCTTGAACTGGCACTCCTGTAGATTGTAGCACTAAGACGTATGTTACCCCCTCCTTCTTTTCAATCCCTAAGAAAATACCGCCATGCTTAACATCGTGTCGCTTAATTTTCGCAACATCATACTCCCCACCTTTATATTCTTTTCCTTCATATGTGTTGAGTTGTCCAAGAACTGTACCTCGTTTCATGTTTTCATAACCCAATTCTTCTATTGTGCCATATGCTATTGATTGTTCACGAAACAAGGTTGACATTCCCTTACTGGATTCGATTTGTCCCGCACTTTTATCAATCAAAGTAGAGCACCTCATTTGGACATATTTCTTTCCAATATAGCCAGCGGCATTTTCACAAAATTCATCTACTGAAATGTTACCGCCACCTGCAAGTAGGTATTGATAAAGACACTCATCAAGTTCAGAAAGAGATGAAACATAGGTTGGTTCTTTCCCAGAGGTATCAACCATGCAAATCGGTGAGTTCATACAATAAGAATACACACCGCGTGATAAAAAGAGATCCTCATTAACAAACCGTCCCCACCGCGGATTATAGTACCGACTCCGCAGATAGTACAGCCCCGTCTCCTCATCAAACACATATCCGCGATACCGGAACGGGTTGAGCGTCCCCAGCGTCTCTGCCAGAGTCCCACTTTTCCCAATGGGCATACCCCATGCATCATACACATAGCTAACGACAACATTCCCTGTACCGTCGAGAAGCGCAATCACATCGCCCTGCAAGCTCTTGACATACGCATACGCCGTGCCGTTGTACACCACCACCGCCGGACGGTTCTGCGCATCGTAGAAGAAGTGCAGTTCATCCGTGCCGGAAGTCATATGCACAACATTCTTGCCGTGCAGCGTGTACTTCGTCGCCACGCCGTTGACCGTTTTCTGCACGCGCAAGCCATCTGCGTTGTAGACAAATTCCGCCGTCACGCCCGCCTTCTGCATCTTTTGCAGCTGCCGGCCGTTCTGCCAAGTGTACGTCCACGTCCCGTCGTTCAACGGATTGCCAATCGCATCGTAGGCAATGGCGTTCCCGTTGACCGCCGTGAGCTTGTCGCGCCAGTTCGCGTCACCGTAGGTATAGGTAACAGTTTCCAGCGGATTCGTCGTGTCGGCATACTCAAAGCGTTCCTTTTTCAGGATGTTGCCGCCGAGGTCGTAGGTGTACTTCCACGTCGTGCCATTTTCGCCGGAGCGGGTATCGCTGTGGTCGTTGACCTGCACCAGCTGACCAAGCGCGTCGTAGGTATAGCCAGTCCATTTGCCGTTCAGCGTCGCGCTCGCGATGTTCCCGTTGTCGTCGTAGCCGTAGCCGCAATTGCACCCCGGCTGGGTAATCGACGCAACGAGGTTCGTCACGCTGCCGGTGCCGTATCCGCCCGCCGCGAAGTGGTACTCGCTCGTGAACGTCTTGCTGCCCAGCTTGACCGCCGAGAACGTCGTTCGATTCAGCTTGTCAATGGTCGTCGTGCTCTGCCCGATGGTGGTTGCACCCATGCTGTACGTCAGCGACGTCGGACGATTTTCGTCATCATAGCCGAATTTCGTCCCGAATTCCTGTCGATTTTCACCCACTTTCTCCGTGAATTCGCTCAGGTTGCCGTACACGTTGTCATACGCGACCTGACCCGTATAGACGTGCTTCGCGTCCTCCGACGTTTTCACGCGCACCGGGCGATTCGCCAAATCGTACTCACTCTGCGTCGTCCGATTCAGCAGATTGTCGCGAACTCGTGCCACCTGCCCCTTCGCGTTGTAGTCGTATTCGTATCGCGGCGCGGTTTCCTCGCCGTACACCACCCCTGTCACGCGGTTGAAATCGTCGTACCGACTGCGGATTTTCGCCCCGTTGCCGTATGTCGTCGCGGTCAGCGTGCCGAAATTCGGCTTCGTCGGATCGTTCTGATACTCACTCTGCGACAAGGTCTGATTCCCAACCTTGACCGCCGTCTGGCGCCCCAGCTCGTCCTGCTCGAAAGTATACACCACGTCGTTCGCGGCGTTCTCGTCCGTATTGTGACGGATTTCGACCAGATTCCCACGCTTTGCGTCATAGGTATATTCGTTATGTGCTGTCAGAATTCCTTCTTTTGCGCCCACGTTTGCAGAAGTTTTTACAATTCGACGCAATTCGTCGTACTTGTATTCCACCGTCTGCCCCTTCGCGTCGGTGACACTCGTCGTCGTGCCGCGCTGCGGATCGGTTTCTGTGCGCACAATCTTGCCGCGCGCGTCCTTCTGCTCGGTAACATAGTTGCCGTCATCCGTGTACGAAGTCTCGCTGCGGATGAAGTAGCTCGGATTCGTATCTGCATTCTGCACCTGACTCGTCAGCGGATTCCCGAACGCATCGTAAGTAAACGTGCCGACGCTGCCCAGCGGCGCAATGCTTTTCAGCAGCAGATGCTTCTTTTGCTCCGCTTCCGTGTCGCCGTAATGGAAGATGCTGGACACCGTGCGGCCCGCAGCGGTGTGCTTCGTCAGGTTGTCCGCATCGTCGAACTCAGATTTCTCCTGACCGCCATAGAGCATCTTCCGCGTCTTGCGGTTGCCGTTTTTGTCATAAATATACTGCGTGCCAAACGCTTCGGGGTACAGGTAGATGCCGGTGAAGTCCGCAAAATTCATCTGCCGATTCATCTGCAAGACCACTCGGATATAGGTGCAGTTGTTGGGCGCGACAATGCCCGCGCTCGCGAACTGCCAGTTGCCTTCTTCCGCGTTGAACACCGCAGAGCCGCCCGTCGCCCAGTAGCTTTTGTCCGTCACAGGGTCAGCGGAAGTAAACTGAACGGTAATTCGGCAGTAGATGTAGTTGTCCGGGTCGTTCTTCTTCGCGAACGAGCTGCACCAACCGCCCACCGTGAAGCGGTCGCCGATTTTGCCGTAGTGCCGGAACTGCTGGTAATACGTTACCGTGCGGTCATAGCGACCCAAGAGATGAATTTTCTGCGTATTGTCATGCTTCAGGCAGTCCGGTGCGTGAAATTCATCCTTCGGCGCCTCCAAAGGCAGCACTTCAACATAAGAAGCATCGTTTTTGCCAATCGTCCATGCCTTCGGCTTGCCGTCCGTGCCGACCGCAGAGAAGTCGCTGTTCTGAACCATATTGAAATGATTCAGCGTCAGCCCTTCTTCCAGCTGCATCGCATCGAACCAGCAATTGCCGCCCGCGAAGCCGTTCTGCATGTCGCAGTACGCCATGCAGTAAACCTTAGGTTCTGCATTCTCCGGCAGCGTGAAGGACACAGACACACGTTCATACGGCATGTTGTCCGTCTTTTCCCACATCTTGCCCGGTTCGGAATCCAGCGTAATTTCCTGTCCGGCGACCGTGTACGCAATGCGCATCACACCGCGCGGGCCACCAGATCGGACATATCCCGACAGTGTATACGACTTGCCCGGCGTGAGCGTCACTGCCTGACGGACATACACGCAGTCGCTCGACCAAATCGTCAGCCGATACGAAACGAGACCGAACTGCCTCGTGGACTGGTCGCGCGTAATCGTGCCCGTGCTGCTTTTCTCCCATACGCTGCCGTTTTCTTCGCACATCGGGTCAAGCAGGAGGTTGCGCACCACTCGCTGCATCCGGGAGCGCTCCGTCGCGTGATTAATCGGCGCATTCGCGTTGTCGTCGGTGCGGTCGTAGCGGGTATACATCGCGTAGCCCAGCTCGTCATCGACACTCACTTGATTGCCGTCATCGTTGAAGTGATAGCGCAGTGTCTTGCCGGAAATTTCATCCTTGACCAGTGCCATGTGATTGCCGTAGGTGTACGAGACATTCGCCGCAGTCAGCGTCGTGCCGTCCTTCGTGCCCGTCACGGTTGCGTGGGTGATGCAGTGCGGCAGACCGTCGATGGCGTTCGTGTTGCTGTATTCGTAAGTCACGTCCGTCAGCTTTTTATCCGGCTGCTGGTCAACATGCTTTTCAATGGCAGATGCCGACATAAGCAGATGGTAGCCGTTTGCAAGCGCGTATTTGTACTTGCTCATACGCCCATCTTCATGCGTAATGTACAGAGTTTCTTCATTATAATAGTCGAAGCGCACGCAGCTGTTTTCATCCTGCCACGGTGTCTGAATCCGGTCGCAGCGCCCGTCCGTGTAATGGAACGTCGTAACGCGACCCGCGCCGTCCGTCACAGATGCGATTTTCAGCGGAGAATCTGCCACCGCCGTCACCGTGACTTCGTTGCCGACCGCATCCTGAATCTTCTGAATCAGCACCTTCGCGGTTTCCGGCGCATCCTCCGTCGGGGTCTCGCTCACCAGCGGGAACGTCATGACGTTGTCGCCCTTGTCGGTAATCGTGATGTTCTCGTCCCCGACTTCCAGCGTCAGAGACAAACCCGACTGGTCGGAATACTTCTTTTGGTCATCTTTATTCTTCTTAAAGAAGTGTTCCGTGCCGTCACCATCCGTGTACACGAACTCCACTTCGCCATTGTACAGCACCTTGTGCAGCGTCTGGTGCAGCGAAGTCCGCCAGCCGTAGCCCATGCCGAACTCGTCTTTGTCGCTGTCGCAAGAATTGTAATAGTGCGTAATCGAAACCGGCAGGCGATTGCCGTTCATTGCCGTGTCCGCGTGAGAGAAAATCAGGTTGCCATTGACAAGGCTGACACTGCCAGTCCCTGCCAAACCCACAGACTGATGGTCGTAAGTCAGATAGCTCTCCAACCCTGCAAGACTCGCGTACTCCAATACGAAATACGGCTGATTCGCCGTTTCGCTCGAATGCAGCTGCGAAAAGCTGCTTTCGCTTTTGGGCGCGCTCAGCTGAACACCGTGATTTTCGCCCAGATACCACTTGCGCGCAAGGCTCGTGACATCGAACTCCTTCCACGAATACTGATTTTTCAGCACGCGGCAATAGTCCTGATACACGCCGCTGACATCCGGCTGGTGGTCATAGGTGATTGTCTCCGGATTCCAGTCCTCCAGCACTTCCGTGCACATGATGGCGGTGTCCGCCGTCGGTGCGTAAACGTTGCGAACGCACAACTTTGCAGACGTAATGAAATGATTCGCGCCCAGACGCGGCAAATCCACGACTTTCAGATAAGTCAGGCGATTGCCGTAGTAGTTCGTGGTGCTGATCCACAGACGTTCGTCGTGCGAGAAGTTCTGCGTCGAACCTTCCTTGACGTAGGTATCGAGGATACCTGCGGCGTTTTCCGCGCTATTCGCGCTGTCCGCGAACGTCGCAATCGGGCTGTGTGCCTGCGCCGCCATCTGCTGGCGCTTTTCGGCGGAAAGTTCCACCCACTGGTGCGTCGCCGCATCGTACTCGTGCACCGGCGTGGTCTGCACCACCGCGCGGAATCGGTTGTTGCCCAGCGCGTACACCTTGCCGCATCGGGTGCGGAGGTGTTTCAGTTCCTGCTGAGCAGAAATGATCTCTTGTTCTTTCATAAGAACTCCTTTTGTTGACAATTTAGTTAGTAGGATTCATTTTCTTTTCTTCGCGGGGGAGCACGCGTCATTTTCATCCCTTCTTTCTTGGTAACGAAAAGAGCGGCACGATTTCGGCGTGTCGCTCTAAAAAAGCTGCTCAGCGTTTTTGCTGAACAGCCCCTGTGCCTTCCTTGGCACATTTATATCATACCACATCCTTTCGCCAAAATCAACACAATTTTGTCCAACTTTGTCCAAATTCGTCCACATTTGTCCAAGTTTGTCCAACCTGCGCTCGAAAGCAGGAAAAATAAAAAAATTTTCACGGCTTGTCCAATTCCGTTTCTGCCGCGCAGTGTTAGAAGTGAAAGGAGGGTTGATAATTCACGCACCGTTCGCCAAGGCAGCATATGCCGCGAAATGCTGACTGTCATTGCGGGAAGAGGTTTTGGGAAAATGAGTGGCACAAAGAAAGAACACGTCAAAATCATCTTGCAGACCATCGAAAACGGAACTTTGAGTGAGGCAGAAACCGAGCAGCGACTGCTTGGGCTCGTCCGCCAAGAAGCAGAAAGGAAAGACCGTCCAGCTGATTTAGGACTAATTCGGGCGTGCGTGGAATTGGGCAGCGAACCCGTCGTGTTCGGCATGGAGGCGACGGGGCACTACTGGCTGACGCTCTATACCCATCTGCGCAATGACGGCTTTACGGTGCATGTCATCAACCCCACTCAGTCTGATGCGCTGCGCGGCATGTACATCCGCAAAACGAAGACGGATTCTGTTGACAGCGTTATCATAGCCGACGTCATCCGCTTCGGCAGATATTGCGAAACCTCCGTAGACCCCGGTGATCTTCAGGCTATGCGTGAACTGTGCCGCCAGAGATTCTATATCATCGACATGGCTTCTGATCTCAAGCGCAAGGTCATTGCTTTGCTTGACCAAGTCTTTCCTGAATACGAGAAGCTCTTTTCGGATTCCTTTGGGTTATCCTCTATGGAGCTTCTGTCCCAGTACACAACGCCGGAAGAAATGCTGTCCGTTTCCTCGCAGCAGCTTGCCGAGGTGCTGAAAAAAGCCAGTCGCGGCAGGCTGGGCGCGGAAAAAGCCGTCGAAATTCAGGACGCAGCCAAAAATTCTTTCGGCATCGTGATGGTTTCCAGCAGTTTTTCCCTCATTATCCGCCAATATATCGAACAGATTCGCTCTCTGGAATCTTCCGTCGATATTTTTGATACCGAAATCGCCCGCCTGCTGTCCGGCTTTGATACGCAGCTTACAACCATTACCGGCATTGGGTCAACCCTTGCTGCCGTCATCCTTTCGGAAATCGGCGGTGACATCAGGCGTTTCTCTTCACCTGCCAAACTCGCTGCTTATGCAGGTGTCGATCCGACTGTAAAGCAATCCGGCGACTTCTCTGGCACTCGAATAAAAATGTCGAAGCGCGGTTCGCCCTACTTACGCCGGGCAATCTGGCTTGCTTCTACAGTTGCTGCCTTCAAAGACCCGGTGATTCATGCGCTCTATGAGCGCAAACGCGCTGAAGGCAAGGATCACATGACGGTGATTGGTCATGTCTGCCGCAAAATGATCTCCATCATCTTCGCTGTTCTCCGTGACAACACTCCTTATGTCCCGGCTGGCATCTCTGATTAACCCCTTGACTTTTCATAGCCGTTCTTATGCCTTTCCCACACGGATGATAAACTTTACTTCGTAATCTTGCCTGGCGCTGTATTGATGTTCCTTAGCGATTGCCGGGCCGCACGCGCCGGTGCCGATCCCCTGCTGGAATGCCTGAATGGTCACATACGTGCCAGTACGTTTTTCATCCTTTCGGTGTTTCATTGCTGCCAATGCACGGTCGGTGTAGGGCTTGATGCTCAGCTCAAAGGGCTTATCCACGGCAATAAAGCTGACCTTTGTCTTGCCATCGCTGACGCTGGCTTCGGTCACATCCATGCGGTTGCCGCTCTCCTGGGGCTTGATGTTGGGCTCGGTCATATCGGTAACCTTGCAGCTGACCTTTCCGATCGGGAACTGGTCACGCATGTCGATGTAGGTCTCGCCGGTGCGACCCGTGTATTCCACCGCATCAAACACACTGTCCAGGCGGAATGTCTTACCGAAGCGGGGCAGGATGCCGCCGCCACTCACACAATGGATGCGGCTGGTGACCAGGATACCACACGCAACGCCCTCGTAGGTGTCTATCACCTCGAACTTTGCTTTCTTGTTGGCAACCTCGCTGACCACCTTGAAGCCGTTGGCGATCTTTTCCGTACGGATAACACGCCCATTCTGCGCCAGATAAGGCTTCATGGTGTAGGAGAAGAACGGATCGGTGTCGTTGTCCGTGCCTGCGCGATAGAGGATAGTGTCCTCCTCGGCGGTGGTCAGCACAGGCTTGCCGCTCTGCTTCACGGTCAGTTTGCCGTCTCTAACAGTGCAGGTAGCATCCAGGACGGTGACGGCAGGTGCGGTGGGGACGGTCATAGCCAGCACCAGCTGCTCCTGGGCCATGGCCTCGCCAGTTACGGTGTCGATGGTGGTGATAATGGCGGTCTGTGTGCCGTTGACAGGCTTGCCGCATTCCAGCGTCACCTGCTTGTGCGTCATGGGCGTCACTTCGGGTGTGATGGTCTGTGCGGTGCCGTCGTTCCATTCGATGTTCAGCTGATACCGCTTGCCATCGGAGAAACCGCAGGTGTTGAACACCTCAAAGGTGCTGCCCTGCACATGACTCACGCGGATGGGACGGTAGATGAACTTCATGATCTTCGCACCGGTACTGGGTGTGCGGTCGGGATAGAACAGTCCGTCCACACAAAAATTGCCGTCATGTTCCCATTCACCGTGATCGCCGCCATAGGTGTAGCTGCCGTCCTTGTGCAGCACGGCGTGATCGACCATCTCCCACACGCAGCCGCCCATCAGATTATCGTACTTGTAGATCTCCTGCCAGTAGGCCTCCGTGTTGCCGGGGCCGACGCCCATGGCGTGCGCATACTCGCACATGAAATAGGGGCGATCGTTGAGTGGTTTCTGCCTGCGGCGATGTTCGCCCACATCATGCACCATCTGCACAGAAGGATACATTTCGCTGCCCACATCGTAGGCAATGCGCTTGCAATGCACGGTGCTCTCATAATGCACGGGCAGGTCAGAGTGCTGATGCAGGTACTCCGCCATGGCGTCGGTGTTGTTGTAGCCGCCCGCCTCATTGCCCAGGCTCCACATAAAGATGCTGGTGTTGCTGTGAATCTTGTCGCGCTGATACAAGCGGGTAATGCGGTCGATGTAGCGCGGCTGCCACTTCACATCATGGCTGATGGTGTTATAGGTGCCGGGGATCTGCATGGCAAAGGTCGCATGGGTCTCAAGGTCGTTCTCATCCACGATGTAGATACCCAACTCGTCCGCCAGCTCGATCAGCAGCGGATCCGGCGGATAGTGGCTGGTACGGATGGTATCTATGTTGTGCGCCTTGCAGACTAACACATCGCGCTCAATCTCATCCGGCGTCATGGTATAGCCATTGGTCGGGCTGTTGTCGTGGTGATTCACACCCTTGAACTTGATCTTGCGTCCGTTGAAATACAGGACGTCGCCTTTGATTTCCACCATCTTGAAGCCGATATGTTCCTTGACGCATCCTGATGGCGTCTCGTAATAAATCGTGTATAGCTCAGGTTGCTCTGCGTTCCATTCAGTTACTTTCAGATTCTCATATACAGCCTCAGCCTGACGATTTGTGGTCTGCACTGTCTTCTTTTCGCAGATGCCGTGTCCGTCCAGGGTAAAGGTTACCTGTGTATCCATAAAGGTTTGAGCCGAGAGCTTCAGCGTATAGGTCTCTCCGTGCTTTTTTGTCACTGCGTCGATATCCCACAGATCCTCCGGTTCACATACGCGCAGCAATACATCGCGGAAAATACCATTATTGCGGAACATATCCTGATCTTCCAGATAGCTGCCGGTACACCAGCGGTGTACGACCGCGACCAGTTCGTTCTGTCCGGCGCGGATGAAGGGAGTCAGGTCAAATTCTGCCGTATTGTGTGCTCCTTCGGAATAACCGACATATGTACCGTTCATGTACAGATCCAGACAACTGGCAACACCCATGAAAGAGATGATGTATTTCTTTTTCGGCTGGTCAATATCAATAAAGCGGCGATACACGCCGACAAAATTGTACTGATCGTCGGGCTTTTTCCAGCGTGGCATAACCTTTTGATCCACACCAAGCCAGCTGAATACGGTGCCTGTTTTCTCAGTGGTAGGGATAACCGGCGGCTTGAAGGGAAATTGATAGCGGATGTTCACATAGAAGGGCTTGTCATATCCACGGAACTGCCAGCAGGAGGGTACATCGATCTTGTCAAAACTGATCTCGGATGTATCGAGCAGGGAGGGCATTTCCGCCGGACGGGGGAAAAACTTAAAATCCCACTGCCCATTGAGGCAAAGTACCTTTCCAGAGGAGTAGCGCTTTTCCTTTGCCGTGACAGCTTCAGCTGCCGCACGGGATGGATATGGGATAAAGTAACTGCGTCCCGGCAGTTTACTGACCTCGAACACCTGGAAATCAGCATAGTGTCTGTCATTGATCTTGTATTTCATTGCCGCAGTTCATCCTTTTTCGTCGTATTGTTGGGATCTGAATCAGGCGTTCCGGCGTTTTTTGATCCGCCAGAACGCCTGAAATGCGTTATGCGATTTGGATATTCTTTCTCTGGGCCATGAAGCAGCTGATGATGCTCAGCAGCATAGCAGCTGCGAAGAAGCCGCCATAAACCATCACAGCCTGCGCATTGCCACCTATGTAGTTGACGCCGTTCCAGATGTCTGAGAGCGTGGGCAGACCAATGTACAGATGCCAGCAGAATCCACAGCCGATGCACAGCGTGCTCAGCAGCGGTGCGATGGCCAAGTCAGTCACACCGTTTATGCATCCAAAGACGATACCGCCACCCATCAGGGCAATAGTGATCCAGGAGAAGGTCCTGTCACCCATATCCGTGGCAACCAAACCAACCGCACCGGCAAGGGCTGCAAGGCAAGCAATGAGACCCAGATAGAAGCCCACGGTCCGGGCACTGAATACTTTCTTCATCATGCTTTCCTCCCTTTCTTTCCCGCAGCAATGCTGAAAACAAACAGTACGGCGAACAGCGCAGTGAACGCACCCAACGCGATATTGATGCCAAGCATGGCATACTGCCACCAGGGCACAAAGTTCTGGACGACCATCTCGCGCGTCAGACCGTTGACAAGGTTGGACTGGGCCATCGCGTAGTAGAAATTCTTATTGGCGCGACGGAGTTCCTGAAGCACATAGCCATCCTTGTTCTTGACCAGATACTTAAGCAGCTCGGTAGAACGTCCTGTATCGGCATTGAAGGTGTCGGTACCGGCCACCAGGCAGGCAACGGCATACACCGACTTGTCACCCTTCACAGAGTCCGTGATGGTAACGCCCTTGAAGCCCCATTCATCGCGCAGCACACCCGTACAGGTGGCGGCGTTCTGATACATGGTCTCCAATCCGATGCGGTTGGTGGACATCATGGTGCCCAGCGCGCCGCCCTTGGTGAATGCACCCTCAAAGCCCTTGAGAGAATTCTGACGGAAGCCCTGCTCGGTGGCAAAGGTACACAGACCCGTACGGTTCGTTTCCTGATCGTTACCCACGAAGTGCTTGATGGCTGCGTTCACACCCTTGGCCTGCATGGCGCACGTCTGCGCAGCACTCATGAGGTAGGACAGCACACTGTCCTCGGAATAATACTCAAAGTTTCTACCGGAGAACGGCGTGCGGTGCAGATCTGCGCCGGGAGACCACAGCTGCGTCGTGCCCACAAACAGGCAGTCCTCACCGATGAAGCTGCCGCGCTGAGCAACCAGATCAATATTCCAGGTTGCCGCCGCCACCACCTCACCCACGTGTACGGTGGTGGCATACTTTTCGCCGAAACGGTAGTTGCCCTGGGGACCTGCCGGGCCATCGCTGTTGGCATTGGCAGGCTTGGACACGGAATCAATGGCAGGCTGACCGAAGTTTTCGCCCGTGATGGAGGTCATCTGTTGAAGCGTCAGCTGATCCAGGAAAAGCTCCCACTTGGGATCATCATATGCCACGCCTATCATATCGGCAAACTTGATGCCGTGATCCTGCGCAATGGCAAAATCCGTATAGGCAGGTGCATTGTCGGGGGTAATAAAAGCGTCGTTTTCGATGACGGCCTTCATTTCGGCAGTCAGCTCCACATCCTTGACCGGAGCCGGGAAGGTGTTCCAGTCAGCACGGGTCAGATAAGTCACTGTGCCGGGCAGCCAGCTGTTCAGATCCATGGATTCAAACAGGTTGGCAACGATATTGCCGGTCTCGCGGGATATGGCGTAGGTCGTATTGTCCCTTGCATCCAGCTTGACCGTGCGAGCCAGCGCAGCATTACCGGTCACGGCATTACCGGAAGCATCAGTCAGCGCAGCAGCGGGCTGAGTCAGCGCCAGCACATTGTTCAGCGCATCGTGCGCATCGCTGCCGATAGCGAAGGTGTATTCACCCGCATCGAACACATAGCAGCCCTTGCGGGTGGGATCAGCGCCATTCTCCGCGTTCATATCATATGTAGCAAACAGGTAATCATCCGCAACGATGGTCACCTCTTCGCTCTCGCCGGGCTTGAGGTCGCGGGTCTTGGCAAAACCGATCATCTGGATCGCAGATTTCTCAGCTTCTCCTTCTTCCCAAGGCTGATTGACATATAGCACAACTGACTGCTTGGCTGCCCCGTCGTAGGAAGCGCCATTGGCTGCGCCGTTGTTGGTCACCTTCACCTTAGCCGTAACGGTATGGGCAGTGCGGTCCCATTTCAGATCCTTCAGTTCCTGCGTGAAATTCGCGTAAGAGAGACCATATCCATAGGGGAAGGTCATTTCTGCTGCATAATTCCACGCAGCTTCGCCCATGAACGTGCCCGCACTTGACGCAGCATTGTGCTGGGACAGCACCTGATCGTAATAGCGGGTTTCATAGTAGCGGTAGCCAATATAGATGCCTTCTGCTTCCACAATATAGCCGGTTTTGGTATTGGCAAACTTGAAATCACCGGCGTTCTGCACAGCGGGGGCAGAAAGAGAGTTGGCTGCCCATGTATCTACCAGGCGACCGGACGGAGCAGCCTTGCCGGTCAGCACCTTGGCAACACCCGTGAAGCCCTTCAGACCTGGCGTGCCGATCCACAGCGCCGCATCCACGCCGTACTGCTCATCATAGATCCAATCCATTTCCATAGGATAGGCGCTGTTGATGAGGACGATCGTCTTGCTGAATTTTCCGCTGTCTGCGATCAGCTTGAGCATTTCCTTTTCGGTTTCATGCAGGGCAAGATGGGAAATGCCGTCACTGTCAGACATGGCCAGATCCTTGCCCTCGCCGCCATCGCGGCTGAGCAGCACGATGGCCGCGTCGTGATAGTCATTTTCCCAGGAAGCCTGGAGATCAGCGGTATAGAAGGCGGCACCTTCCTCAGCGATGAACCAGTCGGGCTCAGCCTTCCTTCGGCGCAGTTCGCTGCCTTCATAGGCTTTGAACAGCTTGTCATTGATAACCAGGCCCTCGCCCTCCAGCCCGGCGCGGAAGGTCACGAGGCGGCGCTTATCGATAGCAGGACCACCTGAATTTCCGCGGTAAATGGGATCAGCGCTGGCTCGGCCGAACAGGCTCACGCGAGTCTCGCTGCCTGTGAGCGGCAATGCGCCATTGTTCTTGAGCAGCACGGCGCCTTCGATCATGGTCTGAATATCATGGGCATCCGAGGCAGCCAGCATGGCAGCCAGACCCTCCTCGTTCATGCCGTATTCGGAAGGATACACCCATTTATCGCCATCCACCACCGTGGTTGGGATCGTAACGCCCAGCACGACGTTCACCTGGCCACTCCATTCAACCAACAGATCTGTCATCAGGATGGACAGACAGAGCAGAATGCCTGTCACAGCAGTCAGGCCGCGCCACAGCTTCATCTTCCTGCGCATGTTCAATATCTCCTTTTCTGTCGAAAAAGCGGGTGGAGGCTTTGGAAAACCTCCACCCGCGCTGTTTGATTACTCCTGGGGACCGGTCACGATGAAGTCGAACACGCCGGTAGCTTCGTCGATCATGATATCGGTGTCAGCAAAACCAAACTTGGCCAGCAGGGTCTCCAGATCGGTGCCTTCAGCAGTAGCGCTCTTGGTTTCGATGCTGTTGGAGGAAGTCACTTCCAGGCCGGTGGGAGCAGACAGGGTGACCATCAGCAGGCCGGAATCAGAGATCGCCTCATAGGTGCCGGTGTACACATACACATCGCCGCCACGCGGAATCGCCTCATAGGTGCCGTCATCAGCGAAGATCAGGCCGCCGGAGAAGGAATTCTCGGTGTCAATCAGACGATAGGTACCGTCGTCATACAGCTCCAGGGTCTGAATACCGAAGGTGGCCATCTTGAAGGTGTACTGAGGATAGGCAGACACGAAGGCAATATTCTGGGTAGAGATGTAGCGGCCGGTCATGGCAGCCTCAGCCAGGGAGACGGCACTCACAGACAGGCAGAGAACCAGGGCAAGCAGGACAGCAAGCAGCTTTTTCATGGGGAATCCTCCTTTTTATTGACCGCTTGAGCGGTGTTGTTATGCATATCATAATAGGAGGCCCCCTTTGCTTCAATAGAATTGACACAAACTAAAAAAAAACGTCATGAACTAAAGATGCCGTCGATTGACGTGCAGGCAAGCAAAGGATTATAATATAGGTAACGTAAAAACAGGAGGGCTCAGGGTATGCTGCGTGCTGCAATCGTTGAAGACGAACCTGTTTATGCTCAGCTGCTGGAATCCTACTTTACCCGCTGGTGCGCGGACAAAGGGATTACGGGAAGTGTGAGCGTGTTTACCAACCCCATATTGTTCCTCGATCCCTACCGGGCAGAATACCAGGTCGTCTTTATGGACATTCAGATGCCACACATGAACGGCATGGAGGTCGCACGAAAGCTGCGTGCCTTGGATGCCAATGTGCTGCTGATCTTCGTGACCTCCCTGGCCCAATATGCGATCCAGGGATATGAAGTCCGTGCATTCGATTATGTGCTCAAGCCGCTTTCCTATCCGGATTTTATGATGAAGATGTCTCGCGTGGAGCATCAGATGCGGATGGACACAGATGAACCGGAGACTATCATTTCCGATGCCAACGGTAAGGTTAAGCTCGTACTGAAGGATATCCTTTATATTGAATCCGAAGGCCATCATTTGATCTATCACACGCTTGGCAACAAAACCTACTCTGTTTACGCACGCATGAACGATGCTGAAAAGCAATATGCCTCCCATCACTTTGCCCGTTGCAACAGCTGCTATCTGGTCAATCTGCGTTATGTACGTCGCGTGAAAGGCTACACAGTCTCCCTGGAAGGCGTTGATCTGCAGATCAGCCAGCCAAGGAAAAAGGAATTTATGCAATCATTTTTAAGCTATACGGAGGAGCGCATAAGATGAGTATTGAATATGCCTTGTTTGTCAGAACCACCAACGCGTGGGAATTTGCCCTCTGTGCATTGATGTTCGCATTTATCTTCCCCAGGAAAAAGAAGTTTCTTATGCGCCTTGGCCTTGGCTTCGTAGGATACACTCTATTGGCCGCTGCCACTGCGCCACTTCAAATGATCTTCAACGGTTTCTGGATGCATTTGCTCATCACCGCACTGGTCTATACCGGCACAGCGCAATGGATCGTCATGTGCTGGAACATTTCTCTGGCTGACTGGAGCATGTGTCTTTGCGCTGGCACAGCCGTGCAGGCCATAACCGGTCGGCTTGCAGAGTTATTCTATCTGGTGCAGGGAGTCGATCCCTACCGCAGCATTTCGCTTATGGGCTGGCAGTCCTACAGTCCGGAAATTGCTTGGCTGGTTTATCTGTTGCTGCACCTGATATTGATTATCACGTTGGGTATTGTCTTCCGCGGAAAGAAAGGCGTTGTTCAGAATGAACACTATTCCCGCATTGGTGTGTTGTTTTCCATCTCCGTCATGGCGATAACAACAGTACTGCAAAACTACAGTCGCCCGCTGGAAGCAAACAACCCGGAGATGGCCTCAGTAGTGCGTGCTCTGGCACTGATCTGGTCACTTCTGGTGCTCATCTTCCGCACTGTGTTGCTTGCCCATGGCCATGTCAACAAGGAGCTGGAGATCACTCAGCGCCTGCTTCAAAATGAGCGCAAACAGTTTGATGCCATACGCGACGATATGGAAATGATCAACATCAAGTGTCACGATATGCGCCATATGCTGGACCAATATGCCGATCGTCTGACAGAAAACGAGATGAAAAAGCTGCGCAGCGCCATTCGGATTTACGACAGTCACCTGAAGACCGGCAACGACATTCTGAACATGGTTCTCTACAAGAAGCAGGCGATCATGGAGCAGCGACATATTACGCTCTCCTGCATGGCTGATGCCCGGTGTCTATCCTTTATGGAGGCATCCGATGTGTTTTCAATGATGAACAACGCCATCGACAACGCCATTGAGGCTGTCAGCCAACTGACAGATGAGGCTATGCGTCTGATTTCCCTGAACATACGAGAAGAAAACGGCGTCGCCGTGATCCAACTGACGAACTATTTCGTGCCGGGCAGTCCTGCCGGTTCAGGACTGCCGCAAACCACAAAGGATGATTATCTGAAGCATGGCTACGGCATGCGATCCATTGACTTTGTTGCACAAAAATATGACGGACTGATGCGATACCAGACAGAGGATAACCTGTTCCATCTGAACGTGTGTATTCCGATTGTGGAAAAAGGATGAGGCAATGGCAAATGATAGTAGAATATTGGTCATGGATCCATTTGCTTTCATAATATTTGATCACGCATGTGGATGGCTCCTTTATAAACTCCCGCTTCACCACCTCCAGCCTGCACACGTCCTCCTTCATTTCTCTCTGATTGATATCCGGCACCATGCGCTTCGTGTTCAGATACTTCCATGCCTTCTGGCAGCCTTTGTCATCGATGTGTTCGCCGTCATCCTGCCAGCGCTGCAAGGATTCCTCCACCTCACGGTACTTGCTCAGTTCAAACTCATACTGCCTTCAACGCCAGGTCGCTTCTGCTCTGGAAGCTTCCCCCACGCCTTGTAGTAACGCTGACTTTTTTTCGTTCTTCATAGCGTGAAACGCCGATTCAGGTCGGACACGTCTTTACCCTGGGCTATCAGCTCCTCGTCCAGCTTCTTTGGTTCTTCACGAAAAATAGTGGAGAACCTTTTGCATGCTTGCCCGTTACTTATTGTATTCACCTCATCAAACGGTCAGTCAACCAAGCCGCAGATACTTTTCCCCAATCGAATCGAATACGCCTTATACAGTCGATACGCCTCCTCTCCTGCTGTCCGCCGGGCTGACGAGCCAGAACGCCGTCGCGGAAGGCACGCAGCGTTTGAAGCTCGGTGCATGTATCCGGCAATCCACGCGCCGCAACGCACGCGGTGGTCAGATAGCAGCCGCCATTGTCGCTTTCCTTTGAGCCAGACGGAGAGCACTTTCCATCCGGCTTGTAGTATTTGTCAGGATTCAGTCCGTGCTCCTTCATGTAGCTGCGAACGGCTTTCTCGGAATGGTAGGAGTGGATTTCGTCCGGGTAATACGCGCCGACGCCGTCCAGATCGGCTTCGGCCTTCTTGTAATCAAACCCCTTGAGCCTTGCCATGACGAATGCTCCTTTCTTATCCCAGTGCGCCGGTGAGCAGTAGCTTCGCATTTTCGTAGCAGACCGCGTTGGCATAATCGACGTCGCAGTGGTCGTAGACATACCGGATGCCGTTTTTCACACACGGCGGACGATGATCCGTGCGGTGTGCATCTGAGCCAAGAAAGGATACCTTCCTCTCATCAAGCAACCTGCGCGCAAAGGCTTTCGTGGAAGGCTTTTGTTCCTCCGCGAGGCTGTACGCGTTGATCTGGATGCGGCAGCCCCACGCAAGCAGTGTGTTCAGTGCCTCGTCGTCATTTGCAAGGTTACTGTATCGTTCCACATGCGCGAGAACAACGTGCTTTGCCTTGGCATCCGATGCGGCGGTCATGTCCAGAATACTCCGGACGAAATCCAGCATATATCGGCTTCTGCTGCCTGAATCAAACTCCAGCAGCATGTAGCCGGAGTTGCCAAGCAGTGCGTATTCCTTGCTTTGCACCTTACGCAGAACCGATTGGGGCGTTTCTTGCGGGCAGTAAATTTCGCATCCGGGATGCAGAGAGAGTCCGCGCTCCTGCTTTGCCTATTCCTGTTGAAGCAGTTTCAGGCGATGCCGGTATCCATCGTGACGTCCGTCAAAGCTGTGCGACGTGCAGGCGATGTGCCGGACGCCCTGAGCGGCTTCCATTTGTAGCATCTGCAGCGCCATCGTCATGTCCCGTGCGCCGTCATCGACGCCCGGAACGATATGGCAGTGCAGATCGACGGCTTTCAGAACGGCCTCGTGCCCCATCCATTGGATCAGAAGCTGAACCAGCGTCTCGCGCGGAGGCATGTTCTTGAACGTATCTTCGAGGCTGTCGATCCCATCATGGATATAGAAGAACACGCGATGACGATCTGTTTCGGGACGAATTTGCAGGCGATCAACGCAGCGAAGCCCACGAAAAATGCACAGCTTTCCCTCCGAACCGACCCGCCACTGGAAGCCTGCGTCTGCGTTTGCATGACCGCTGCGGAACCTTTCCATGTCCTTCGCTGTAATGGGAAAGTCCAGCATGAAGCTCACATACTCCTCGGGCAGAGGCTCCATACTGTCCAGTTCCTCCGCCATGCCGAGCATTTTTGTATCTTTCAGCCATTCATCCGGCAGTTCATGCACGGTATTCAGCGAATCCACAAATGCCCTGCACAGCGCTTCGATGTCCCCTGCCTTCCGCAGACCGGCGAGCCAGTCGCATGGAATCCCCTCCATTCCGTACAGACAGCCTGCCAGACCGCCTGCTACCGCCGCGACGGTGTCGGTGTCGTCGCCCAAATTGACAGCCTTCAGCACACAGTCGCGGTAATTGTCCGTATTCAGCACGCACCACAGCGCGGCTTCCAGCGTATCCACCACATAGCCGCCGCTCCTGATTTCATTCTCCGGCGTTCGGGCAAAATCCATGATGGAGGTGCAGTTCAGAATCCGCGCATAGCTGCCCAGTTCCTTGGAAAACGCCGGGGTTGCTTCGTAATACTGCTTCGCCCTGTCGATGGCCGCCTGAATGCCCGAGATGCCCCTGCCGTCGCACAGCTCCATCAAAATCAGCGCATAGATGCCGCAGCCCATCTGCGACCGGGGATGGCGGTGCGTCAGCGAGGAAACGTCGTGAATGATCGCCAGTTGCTCATCCGGGGACAGATCGGCAGTAGCAAATTTGCAGAATAGCACTGCTGGAATGATCCGCATCAGCGAGCCGTTACCGTTGTCAAACTCGCCGTCCAGGCCGCAGGAAAGCGCGGGCACACCCTTCTTGAACTGCGACAGCGCCTTGCTCGTGGTGATGCCCATGTCGAACACCACGCCCGTCGCTGTGTAGGCGGCGTGGAGCTTCCAGTCGCAAAAGCGCTCCATCATGTCCGTGGTATCAAGGCCATGCGCCAGACTGTCGATCGTCGCCAGCGCCATACTGGTATCGTCCGACCAGGTTCCAGCCGGAACATCGTGTGCGCCATACCCGCGGTACCCGGTGACAGGATCGCACCGGCGCTGGCTTCGAGTCGAAAACTCGACGGGCACGCCCATCGCGTCGGCAATCGCGTGGCCGAACATGGCGGAGCGGACAATTGGCAGGCGGGCAGTTCTGCCTGGTTCAGCGGGACGATTCGTCATTGGAAACACCTCCTGAACAGAAAGCTTCTTTTCTTTATCATAGAAAAAACTGGGAAAATGCAAGAGGAACAGCGCGGCATGATATTAATGAAATTGCAGGAGTGTCACGCATTCTTTCATAGGCCGATCATTGGCTATTGACGGTAGGAGAACATACGCGTATTCTTTTCCTGTTCATCGGAGGGGAAGCTGTTCTCTGGAAACCGTGAGCTGGACACCACCAGTACCAGTGCCCGAAATGCGGAATGACTTTCAAAAATAAGGTTTCCTTTGCATACCCTGGAACATGTATCACCCGACGTGCAGCCGGCTGGGTTCAGATGCTCCTGGCGAATCGGATGTCTATGCGGGCGGTTCAAAAGATGGTTTTGTGATTTCCTTTCTCTTATTCTGGACATATTATAATGGATTTTCCACTTACGCCATTGACGATTCCCTTACATTTGATTATAATATAAGGGAATCGAGAGGAGGAAAGTGAATGCGCCAGTTTCATTACTCAACAATCAAAGAGCAGAAATGGGACTCTGAGATACTCGGCCTGATTGCTGCAATCTATAAAGAAGCAGGAAAGCAAGAGCTTTCCCTCAGGCAAAAGCCGGAAGAACTTGAAAAGCTGGTAGAGATTGCAAAGATTCAGAGTACAGAAGCATCCAACGCTATTGAGGGAATTGTCACAACCAGTACCCGTATTCGGCAGCTCGTCACAGAAAAAACCACGCCAAAGAACCGCAATGAGCAAGAGATTGCCGGGTACCGTGATGCGCTGAACATCATTCACGAGAACTTCGATGCGATTCCCATTACAAAGAACTATATTTTGCAGCTACACAAGGTGATGTACAACCATATGAACAACCCACTGGCAGGCCGTACAAAGAGTGTTCAGAATTATATCAGCGCCACGTATCCTGATGGACATGTTGAGACACTGTTCACACCTCTGGCACCATTCGAAACAGCGGATGCTCTTGATCGAATCTGTGAAGAATACAACCGTGTGATTGGTAATATGGAAATCGAACCGCTGATTGCCATACCAATCTTCATCCACGATTTCCTGTGCATTCATCCCTTTAATGATGGCAATGGTAGAATGAGCCGTCTTCTTACAACACTTCTGTTATATAGAAGCGGTTTCTATGTGGGGAAGTATATATCGCTTGAAGCAAAGATAGCGAGGAACAAGGATTTGTACTATGATGCTCTTGGTAAGGCTCAAATCGGCTGGCACGAAGAGACGGAAGACAAGGTTCCTTTTATCAAGTATCTTCTGGGTACGCTTCTTTCTGCCTACAGGGATTTTGAAGATCGTTTTGCCCTCGTAGAAAAGAAGCAGCCAGCCATTGAAATAGTCAGGCAGGCCTCCATGAACAAGCTTGGCAGGTTTAGCAAGCAGGACATTCGCGAACTCTGTCCTTCGTTAAGTGTCAGCGCCATCGAGGGAGCACTGCGTAAAATGGTTGATACCGGGGAGATTAAACGAGAAGGAAATGGCAAAAATACCCGTTATCGCAGACTTGGATGACCAAGCAAGGAGGATGAATATCATGAACGTCGAGTATATTCCCCCGAAGCCTCACTATAAGATTACCTTTCAAGCTCTTGAGTTCTGCGTTTCTCAGATTCCTTCCGGTCAGGTAGAAACAAACGATGAATAGAAGCAAAAGCTGCTGATCCTATGTTCATTGCCTCGCTTCTGCTGAGGAATGGTCGTTGAAGTATCGGCTATTTTACAGAATTCCCGGAAAATAACCGAACAGGCGTTGACTTTGGGTAAAAATCGGCTATAATACAAATAGAGTGTAAAACGCCCGAAAGGATGTGACGATATGGGGTATATGAAGCGGTCTTTGGAGAAGGTCATCATGGAAGCCTGCCATGAGTATCAGGCGATCATCGTGACCGGCCCGCGGCAGGTTGGCAAGACGACCATGCTTCAGAAACTGATGGAAGGGACGAATCGCACTTATGTGACGCTCGACGATTTGAACGAGCGTGCGCTTGCGCAGAGCGATCCCGAGATGTTTTTTCAGATGCATAAGCCGCCCATCCTCATCGATGAGGTACAATACGCGCCGCAGCTGTTTCCCTATATCAAGATCCATGCTGACCGTGATCAGCGATACGGTGATTTCTGGCTGACCGGCTCACAGGCATTCAAGCTCATGAAGCTGGCGGGAGAATCCCTGGCAGGAAGGGCCTGCATCCTGCACATGTCCACCATGTCCCAGGGCGAAATATATGGGCAGGATGAAAACAAGCCCTTTACGCTCGATCTGAACGAACTTCAGAGAAAGGTCTCCTGCAGGAATGCCGCGGATACGCCTGAGATGTTTGAAAGAATCTTCAAGGGCTCCATGCCGGCGATCGTCAGCGGACGCATCACCAACCGCAACCTGTTTTACTCCAGCTATCTGCAGACCTACATTCAGCGTGATATTCGCGAACTGGACGGCACCATCGAGGCAGTGGAGTTCCTGCGGTTCATCACAGCCGTTGCCTGCCGTACAGGGCAGATGGTGAACTATGCCGATATTGGCAATGACATGGACGGCATGCGGTCTGAGAAGGTACAGGAGTGGCTCGGACTTCTGGAAAAATCGGACATCATTTTCTATCTGCACCCGTACTCCAACAATCTTCTGAAGCGCACTGTGAGCAAGCCCAAGCTGTATTTCTATGATACAGGCCTTGTCGCATATCTGACGAAGTGGTCGAGTCCCGAAACGCTGGAGGCAGGTGCCATCAACGGCGCGATCCTTGAAAACTTCACGGTGGCTGAGATTGTCAAGACCTATTTCAACGCAGGCGAAGAACCGCATCTGTATTACTACAGGGACAATGACGCCAAGGAAATCGATATCGTTCTCGAGACCGACGGTCAGCTTCACCCGATGGAGATCAAAAAGACCTCGAATCCCGGAACGCAGCTGACCCGTCCGTTCAAGCTGCTGGACAAAGGCTCCGTTCCCCGCGGAAAGGGCGCCATCCTCTGCATGAAGAACGAGCTGACGGCCATCGACAGTGAGAACTTCATTGTTCCCATCTGGGCCATCTGACCCCTGTAAAGGATGCGGATTCGTACACTCATCTCATAGCTTCAAATTCCCCCAAACCTCGTCGATATACGCTCGGCGGGGTTCTTTCTTTTTGGTTCATCACGGAAAGTAGTGGAATGTCTATAAGGAAATCAGCCGCTGGCTGAAAGGTTGGCAGAGAAGGAAGCACACAATGCCGCACAACGACTTCTTCGTTGCCCGCCCTCTCTCAACGATGGCTTGACCATCGTTGCTATTCCGAGCTTCTCTTTCCACTATAAAACGTGAAGAACCTTTTTCCTGTCCGCTTTTCCATGATGAGCACCGCTTCCTGCTCATCCGGCGATACTTGGACTCCTCTCCCTTCGTATCTTTGACTTTTGACTTCAATTCCGATACAATCTAAATGGAGCATGACCTGTTCCCCCTTACTTTTGTCTGAGCAACTCAAGTATGGATTGGCTATCGTGATGAGGCTTTCTTCTTTGCGCTCGTCAGGTTCTTCTCGCTTCATTCTTCACTCCATCACTTTTCGTGAAGAACCTTTTTCTTCCAGGTGCTTCTTTTCGCCTGTCTTTGTGCTATAATTCTTCTGGCTCATCTTGTCCCTCCTGGCGAGTGTTGGTTTGGTCGCTACCATTCTACCAGGTTTGACTCGAAGAGTCTTTCTTTTGCGTTATTTTATTTTACAACTATGAATGAGCAAATTCCCAAAAGCATCCAAACTTTTCTTTGAGCATAGCGCTGAAGCTCACCCTACGCCTGCA
>ERZ772855.1332-NODE-1332-length-24432-cov-6.365796_pt1 | contig 24432 bp, 22 predicted proteins | sample MGYA00511900_ERZ772855 | MGnify/ENA primary metagenome ERZ772855 (study PRJEB29015, sample SAMEA2737701) | human gut metagenome | biome: human gut; feature: human-associated habitat; material: faeces | place: China | collected 2012 ... | reverse complement strand
AGCTGTATTCGAGCCGCTGAATCATGGCATGAACAGCGGATTGCAGTTCGGTATATACCATCATCTCCTCTACGCTCCCAGCGTCATCAAAGGACGATTGAATGGGTGTGTAGGGATAGACAGGCGGCTTGCCATCCACTACTTCCGGCGGCGCATACGCTGCCGTGGAGCGGATGATGGGCTTGAGCTTCCGAATGCTGCCCAGTGGGTTCAAGGCAAGACTGTTCTTCAAGGCATAATCGAGCCGCTGCATATCTTCCGGGGCGAGATGCCCTAAGTATTTCAAAATGCGGCTTTTGTCGATGGTGAAGATCTGTTCTGCCAGAGCCATAGAGGACATAGACAGCCCTTCGTTTTCCAATAAGCAGTGTGTCGGCTGAGTTACTTTCTTTTCCGTATTGCTTGTCAGAGGGACAACGATGAGGGTCGGTGCGTAGGTATTGCCCACATCATTCTGAATGATGACCGCAGGGCGGTCGCCGTGCTGTTCCGAGCCGGTACTTGTGTTTCCGAATTGGACGTAGTAAATGTCTCCGCGCCGGAACTTCCAGTTTTGTTGCAAATGTTTACCTCCATGTTTTGTTATGTACAAAGCCCGCTGCTTTTTCTTGGCAGCGGGCTTTGTTCAATTTATGGTGGCATTCATTTTAATGGGGTGTGTTATCACCTCCCCGGTGACAAAGTGCAGTGCCGGACTTACCGGTGCATAACAACATAGTCATGCCCACGGTTGGTCTGGCAGACCGTGCAGGTGTCCATGCTCTTGTCAGGGCTGGGCACGAGCGTAATTTTGAAAGCCTTAGCTTCCACGAAGTGCCGGAGGCAGGTCGCGCAGAGGGTTCGGATAGATTTGACCATTTCCGGAGTCAGCTCCATTTCCTCGTAGATCTCCTGCTCCCGCACGGTAGGATTCAATTCATCCATAGAGATGTCCTCCTATGTCGGGTAGTTGTTTTGCGGATAGATATGGATAAGTAAAAGTAACAGGAGTTGTCGGAGATCGAAAACGGCATCCGACCGCTCCTGCTTTATTGCAAACCAACGTGTTATTCGTTGGGGAATCGTGTTGGGATTGCAGATCACTGCTCTGCCGATTTGGCAGTGCGATGAAAATATGAATAAAGTTCTCTCATATTCGCCCTCGGCTCCCTGAGAGTGGGGGAATCATCTGGCGGCGGGCTTGTACCGCTCCATTGGCATCTCAACCACCCCGTCTACTTTCTGACCGGGCCGCGAATTACGGAAGTATCATTGTTCTGAGTACCAGACGACTGAACTATTCAGCTTTCAAGGTCCGTGAGTGTGGACATATCACCAGCGGCGAGAGCCGTCTGGTGAATTGTCCCCTCACTTACGAGCCATCGAGAAGCCTCAATCTACACCCAAAAATCCAAACTTCTTCAAAAATTTAGTGATTTTCAAGATTCGCTTGCTAATATTTTGCTGTGCAATGCCATAAACTTTAGATAATTCTACGGTACTATATTCGTCGCGGAAATACAGCGTGATAAGCCGAAGTTCTTCATCGGAGAGTTTTTCTAACCCTTCTTGCAAACGCTTGTCTTTGATTTCGCCTACCCATGCAAACCGAGTCCGGGTCTCGTGGTAAGTATCGGTTACAGCAATTGCCTTTTCATACTGCTTAAAGTCAGAAGATTTCCTTCCCGTGCTGTCATCACCATCGCCAACGATTGCCAGTGTGTTTGCAACGTAGGAACGCTCACTATTGAGAACGCCCAAATCAAAATCATACATGGCTTGGATTGCATCTTCACTCATTCCCGCCTGTTGGTACTGCACACGCAGCCGTTCCCACTTTTTGTTCAGTTTTCGACGTTCGTTGCCGTTATTAAATTCCATTGTTGACCTCCAAATTTTCGATAAGGCGTAAAAAATTGAAAATTTGGAGATTCTAGGGATACTTTGCGGCCAGCTCCAGCCACGAAAAGAGGGTAAAAAGAAACATGAAGTGTCCTTTCCGCTGGATGCGGAGGATGAGGACACTTCACTGCTGGACAGGGCACTGGCTTTTCTTTGGGCGCAAAAAAAGAGACGCATTAAAGAAAAGGGTACAAACACTGTTTTCCATCCGAGGATGGAAAGCAATATGAGTATCCTCAGCCTTTAATGCATCTCAGGCTTTCGATATATTTTTCTCCGTTACCGGTCAAAAGCGGTTTATCCGGCTAAAAAAGGACAAAAAATAAAGCCCTCGTAGCCAGACAACAAGGCTTTGACTTGCCTTGCTATCATAGCACACGAGGGTCTTATAGAAGTTACATGACGGTCTTATGAAAGTCACATAGACTAATTTTTGAAAAAATAAGGTCGCACAGAAGTCGTATGAAGGTCACACGAAAGTCATATGACGTAACCACGTTATTTTATTGTTCAAGTAAGTTGAGTAGTTTCTGGTATTCATCTTCGGGCAGCTTTTGCTTCGCAGCAGCCAGTTCGCCCGATGCCAGCTCGTCCATGTGCTGTTTCCGGTACGAGCAAATGAGCCAATAGTAGGCTTTTGTGTTTTCCGGTGCGATGGTCAGGACCAGGGCTGCATCTTGATGGAGCAGATCGTATGCGTGGAAGTCCATCAACTGCTTCAGCAGTTCATTAACTGTACTCATAAATGCGAGGTGGTATCGGTTTGAGTAGTGAACCAGCCAATGTTCGCCAGCAGCGGCAGAAAGAATCTTGCCCTGATACAGCGATGCAGCTTTTTCGAGTAACCCCACCTTATTTATGGTAGAAGTAGCTTTTGCAGCGGCAATGCAAAGTTCATCGAACATCTGGAAGTCGGTTGTGATATTGAGATCAGGGTTGAACTGGTAACCAGACGGCGTGGAGAGAATCAGCTGCTCATCCGAGATAATGCTGAATGCTTGCCGCAGCCGGTAAACGAGCTGTTTGACCTTTTTTCCGGGTTCGTCCTTATCCTCCAGTTCTTCTGGCCAGATTTCCTGTACGATTTCCAACGATGAAAGGGCTTTCTTATTGGAAAGCAGCATAAAGGTCAGCAGACGGCTGATTTTAGGAGATTTCAGGTCAGACTCCGGCAGGACACCGTGGGAAGTGTGGATTTTCAATTCTCCGAACAAGCTGATGAAGACATCATGGCTGCTCTTGATATTTTCTGGCGAGAATGCCATGCTCAGACTGTCAGCCATTCGCTTATCGTTGTATGCCGCCAGTAACACATAGGCCAGAAGTTTAAGCATACTGGTCTGATGGGTGTACCGCTGAGGGTTGCGCACGGCAATCAGGGCGATTTGCCGTGGTTCCAGTGGAATCGCAAGGACGGACTTAATACCTAAGCGCTCATACAACCGGTATTCGTCCGGGTAGGTGTCCTTGACATCTTCTGCATCAGAAACGACCATCGGGATTCCTCTGCGCACTGCCTTTACCCAGCGGTCGAGAAATTCAGACGATTCAAACTCATTTGTAAGGATAGTGGTTTTATCTTCTTGGCATTCATTGTGCCACCAGAGTGGCTTCCACAGCCCCAAATCCAGATCAACCTGAATTAGACCGCACCAGTCGGCATCATAGAATTTACAGGCCGCTTCCATGACCCGCAGAGCAACTTCCTTCGGCGGCAGATGGCGATAGTATAACTGTGTCTCCAGCTCATTCATTGTGTTCTCAAAATCAAGCGCACACTGAACGTTCTCCGTGTCAAGTTCTTCGCTCACCGAATCAGATTGCCGCATAACAGACACCTCCTGAATAAAAAGCAGCATCCGGGCATTCTTCCGCTTAATACGGTGAATCCCGGATGTTGCTATGTAAAGCTATCTCTCCACCGCATAAGCTGAAGAATGCCCCATCATTTTGCTTTTAAATAACAAGAACCGCCTGTGAGTTGAAATCTTCACAGACGGTTCTAACATGGCAGAGGGATAAAATTATCCCATTCAAAAAGCAACCAGCTGCCATGACCTCGGATATGAGATTTTAGACCCATTTGGCTTTGTGTCCCTATCTTTCGGTAGGTTTACCAAGTATTAAGTTCTTTGATAATTTACTTTTTTACGATTGTTTTTATAAAAGCCGTAAGTGCATTGATCTGCTCGGCATCGAACTGTTTTAGCTGGTCAACAAGTGCATTCATTCCATTGGAGGTTTCCTCGCCGAAATTAAAAAATTCTTGTGGAGTAATGTTGAAATATTCGCAGATGTAAAAGAAATTTGCCATCGTCGGAAAGGCAGTACCACTTTCGATTGCACGAATATAGCCGGGATTCTGCCCGATTGAGAGGCTCATGTCTCTTGCAGACACACCCTTCTGTGTGCGCAGCTCAGTAAGCCTCTTAGAAAACTGTTCTTCGTACATGGCCACCACCATCCTTCTCAACTCTATTGTAGTCGAGAGCATAGCTGAAACCGAATGATTAAATCTATTATTTTTAATTGATATAATCAACTACCTGTGATAGACTAAAAGAAAATGGAAAAAATAAAAACCATGAATTTTTACATTCATGGTTTATGTTTCCTGTCGCAGAGTAGCTTACTCTGCGACAGGATTTTTCAACTAAATTTTACCGCCAATCATTCATACGGTCAAGAGAAAGAGGCTCAAAACCTGAGAAGATGCAGAAAAACGTTAGAGACAATCGACGATTTTGCCAAAAATAATAAAATTTAATTGTATACTCCGTCAAATAAGCCGTCGACAAAAGAGAAAGGAAGATTTCGATGTCAAGGAAAGGATTGAACATCTACAAAAGAAAGGATGGCCGGTGGGAAGCACGCTACATAAAGTCGCGGACCGCTCAAGGTAAACCTTTATATGGCTATTTGTATGCATCATCGTATCACGAAGCACGTAACTGTTTGCAGGATGTGATTCGACTTCAAGGCAACACCCCTAATTCTAAAGAGATGAGTAAAGGTTCAGTCTTTGAGTTCTTCTCTATAGAGTGGCTTGATACCTTTTCAACAAGCTTTAAAGAGTCAACCTATATCCGTTATCGCACTCTAATAAGGTGTTATCTGATGCCGTATTTCCAGACTGCAAAAATCGAGAGCATTACGAAGGAACATGTGCTGGATTTTTGTAAAGAGATTGAAACACATGGTAAAAGGGATGGAACAGCTCTTTCGACTAAAACGGTTTCTGACATTCTTTCTGTTCTTCGCCGTATCTTGCATTACGCAAAGGCTCAGAACATACCAGTAGACTCTGCGATTTTTGACATACGAATAAAACAAACACCGAAACCCTTGCCCGTTTTGAGCTTGTCCGAACAGTTGACGCTTCAGAAATATCTAATAGGCCACCCCGATTGTCTGAATCTCGGCATCCTCTTATGTCTGTTCACTGGTATCCGAATCGGAGAGCTGTGTGCGTTGACATGGGACAAGATTTCTCTTTCTGAGAGAAATCTTTGTATTTGCCAAACGATGCAGCGCATTCAGACTCGAATACCTGAATCTCAAAAAACACATATACTCATTTCATCCCCCAAAAGTAGCTCTGCGAATCGGACGATTCCGGTTTCGCATATGTTGTTTGAATATCTGAATATGTACCCGTTAGGCAAGACCGGTTACTTTCTGAGTGGCTCGTCATCTAGGCCGATTGAACCACGCTGCGTTCAGCGCCGGTTTCATAAGATTCTCATGGCATGTGGTCTAGAAAATCGAAATTTTCATGTTCTTCGGCACACATTCGCTACCCGTTGTGTGGAAGCGAGAATCGACATCAAAACTCTGAGTGAGATTTTGGGGCATTCATCTGTTACCATCACAATGAACCGGTATGTTCATCCTTCGTTGGAGTTGAAGAGAGAAACAATGGAACAGTTGGCCGATTTCATCTCCGTCAAATAAGCCGTCGTTTCGAAATATCAAACGATTCAAGGTAATTTTGTTGTCGGTATCGCAGAGTAAGCTACTCTGCGACAGCAAGATGGTACACTTATGCTCAATGCAAAAAGTGAGGTTGACAACATGATTGTTCGGGTAGGTTTTTTAGATAAGGACAAAAACTATATTGCACGGCTTGCAAATTATTATAGTGCACACGCTAATGAGACCGTGCAGTTTGAAATCTATCTTTTCACGAAGGAAGAGGCTTTGCGGAAGCAGTTGTCGAGAGGTGGGCGGATGGATCTTCTGGTTGCGGAGGAAGATCTCCTGCCAGAGCCGGAAGAGTACAGCCGTAATATGGAGCTTGCTTTCTGGAGCACGGAGAAACACGAGCAGAAACGAAACGGATATCCGGTGGTCTTCCGTTACCAGAAGGCCAGCGAGATCTTCCGGGAATTTCAGAGCATGGCGGCAAAACGCGGCCATGGAGCATCGAGCTTTGAGATGCAGGCGAATGGACAGGTCGTTCTGTTTATCAATGGAGCAGGTGGTGCAGGCAGCGGCACAGCGGCAGCGGGCTGTGCGGCGGCAATGGCGGCACAGGGGAAAAATACGGTCTGCTTCACACTGAAACAGAATGCGTGCAACGATTCCTTTGATATATGCGGAAGCTCTATGACGGATGTGATGTATGAGATTAGCATGTGGCGTCAGCTGGGCGGCAAAGACCAAGGACAGTTGCAGATGAAATTGCAGAGTATGCTGAAGCAGGACAGCGAAACTGAGGTGTATTCTTTCGCACCGTTCGACCTTCCTGTCAGTGCGATGAATTTTGATGCGGAAAGTGTAGAGAACCTGATACAAGCAATCAAGGGTATCTGCGAACGGTGTGTCATCAGCGCGGATGGCATGCTTTCCCCGATGCTGCTCAAACTGATCCGTCTTGCGGATTGGACAGTCATCGTCAGTGACAGCACAGCAGAAGGAAACGAAAAGAGTCGCAAACTGCTGGATTCGCTGGAAGCCATCGACAGCATGGACGAAAAACTGATTATCGGCAAGGTGGGCGTTATCTTTAATAGGTTCGGATCTGCGGGTCAAAAACTGGCACTGCCAAAGTATGCAAGTGAGCTGGGGACGATACCGCGCTATCAGAATGCGGATAAAAAGCGCATCATCCGGGAATTGCGGATGAGCAGTGTCTACTCCCGGATGATCTGACGGCGGTAAGGAGGAACAGATGACAACAGAGGAACTGAAAGACCTTCGCACCAGAGTCTTGGAAGCTATCAACCGGGAATTACAGCCCACCCGGATGACCGATGAAGAGCTTCTGAAATCGATCACCTCTTTGGTGGAGCGAGAAAGCAGGGGAGGCTACCTGCTTCCGATTCAGAAGATGGATACGGTCAACAGCATCTATAAGATGTACCGCGGCCTTGGCGGTCTGCTGGATTCTATCCTTGCGGATGAGGATATCACGGAGGTCATGATAAATGGCCCAGATAATATTTTTGTGGAGCGCAAGGGACGTTTGACCCGGGTGGATAAGCATTTCAAAGATGAGCAGGAGCTTCGCCGTGTGATAGATTTGATCGTTGGCAAGGCACACCGTGAGGTCTCGGAAGCAAATCCTATTGTGGATACCCGTCTGGAAGATGGCAGCCGTGTGAATGTGGTGCTTTCGCCGATTGCACTGAGCGGTTCTACTGTTACCATCCGAAAGTTTTCCAAGCAGCCTATGACCATGGAAAAACTGTTGGAATATGGCTCCATCACCCCGGAGGTGGCGCAGTTCCTGCAAAAGCTGGTAAAAGCGCGATATAACATTTTTATTGCGGGCGGTACGGGCAGCGGAAAAACGACATTCCTGAATGCCCTTTCCAGTTATATCCCTCATGACGAGCGTATCATTACCATTGAGGATTCGGCGGAGCTTCAAATCACGCAGATCCCTAACATCGTGCGCCTTGAGACACGCAATGCGACAGCCTCTTCGGGAGAAAGCAAAAAAATCGATATCCAGAGCTTGATTCGTTCCAGTCTGCGTATGCGCCCGGATCGCATTATTGTGGGCGAGGTTCGTGGCGCAGAGGCTTTGGATATGCTACAGGCCATGAATACCGGTCATGACGGAAGCCTTTCGACCGGACACGCAAACTCAGCAGAGGATATGCTGAGCCGTCTGGAAACGATGGTGCTGCAGGGCGAAGCAGCACTGCCGCTGAAAGCCATCCGACAGCAGATATCCAGTGCAGTGGATATCATGATTCATCTGTCCCGTCTACGCGACCACAGCCGTAAAACGATGATGGTCAGCGAAATTCTCCCGCATCTGGACGAGAACGGTGATATCAGGCTGAATCCACTGTTTGAGTTCCGGGAGGACGAAAAATCCACCTTGGGACATGTTTCGGGAGCGTTGGTGCGGACAGAAAATCCTATGATACAGACGGACAAATGGACGCGTGCCGGCTTCCTGCTGGAAGAGATTCCGACAACAAAGTAAAAGTGATTGGGAACAGAGAGGAATGGTTGGATGAAAAAAGAAAAGAATGCGGAAAAGACAAAAGCCAGAAAGCCTGCCAGAATAAAAGAAAAAGTTTCCCAGTGGACGACTAACCCGCTGAACGAAAAGGTTCTGGATTACCACAACTATGAGATGACAAAAAGCGAATCGGTGCTGTATTTCGTGGCGGCATTTCTGGTCGGTGGTGTGGTGAGCCAGTTCTTTTATGGCGGTCTGTTTCAGGAAGACGGCGCACCGACACTGCTGACGTATATCAGCAACGCAGCGGCCTTTGTGATAGTGGGATTGCTCGTTGGCAAGGTGTTCCTTCCTGTGCGCAGCCGCCAGCTGGCAGAAAAACGTCGTGATACACTGCGGCGGCAGTTCCGCGATATGCTGGAATCGCTGACGGCTTCGCTGGCAGCCAACAGCACCGTGCGCGATGCGTTCAGCTCGGCTTATACCGATATGTGTATGCAGTATTCTGATGATGCGTTGATTTCTAAAGAACTGGACCAGTTCCGCCGCGCGGAACAGATCAACGTGACACTGGATGTCATGATGGATGATTTTGCCAAGCGCAGCGGCGTGGAGGAGATACAGGATTTTAATAATGTGTTTCAGGTCTGCTACGGCCCCGGCGGTAATATGAGCCGCGTTATCAACCAGACCCACGATATCATCTGCGAGCGGATGGAAGTGGAGGATGAGATCCAGGCGAAGATCCATGCAAATGAGCTGGAACTGAATATCATCATGCTGGCTCCGGTGCTCATTGTTGCGCTGATGCGTAGTGCCAACGGGTCTTTTGCACAGAATCTGGCGTCACCAACGGGAGTTATCGCAATAACCGGAGCGTTGATTATATTTGTCGGGTCGTATATTTTGGGACAAAAAATCATTGCTGTGAGGTAAAGAGAAATGCTGATTGTAAAATTGATTTGTCTGGTGATAGGCACAGTTCTGGCAGCACTTTTTATCCTGCTGACGATGCGCGGAAAAAAAGAGGACTGGCGCATTGAGGGCGTGCCGGAAAAAGAATTCAGCGATAAAGAACTGTGGGCAGCCGGGTTTGCCATGCAGCAGATGCCGATGTTTTCGATGGATTCGGCAGTGGGCAAAAAGATGATGTCGGCCTCGGCTATCCTGCACCCTGAAAACGGCGGGCGTTTTGTGGAATACTGGGCGCGGCTGTATTGGGCACGAACCTTATCAATGTCCCTGCTGGTGCTGGCGATAATATTCAGTGTGATTCCTTTTACAGATGGTTATATCACATTTGCAACGATGTTAGCTGGCGGCGCTATGGTGTACGCAGTATACACAGAGGGCGTTGAAGAAATGAATAATCAGCTCAAAAAGCGGAGTAATGAATGCATGATGGAGTTTTCCAACGTGGTATCCAAACTGACTTTGCTGATGAACTGCGGCATGATTCTGAAAGAGGCGTGGTATATCGTTGCAAAGAGCAAGCAGGGCATCATTTATGAGCTGATGCAGGAAGCCTGCCGCGAAATGGATAACGGCACAGCCAGCGCAGAAGCAATCTACAATTTCGGTATTCGGACGGACTCACCAGAGATTAGAAAATTTGCCAGTATCATTATTCAGAATATTGAAAAAGGCGGCTCAGATGTGACGAAAGTGATGCGGCAGCAAACAGATGAATTGATTTCTCAGCGACGGCAGATGCTGTTGCGCAAGGGTGATGAAGCGGCGGAACAACTGTTGGCACCTACAATGCTGGTTTTAATTGGAGTTGTTCTTATCGTGATGGTTGCATCTTTGACGGGTGTGAATACTGTTATTTAAAGGGATTGTAAGCGGTCCAATGGGCTGACTTATGATATATAAATTTGGAGGTATTGTATTATGAAAAAAATCATGAGCAAAATCGATCTTCTGGCGATGAAAGCACAGATGGGCGCTTATCGGGCTAAAGAAGAGCTGGAAAACATTGTTAAAGAGGAAGATGGCAATGTTATCGTGACGATTGCGCTGATTGCCTTGGGATTGGTGATTGTTGGAGTGATCGCAAGGATTGCAACAGATGTTGTTGCAAAGGCAGATACGCAGGTGTCTAGTCTGGATACAGCATTTGGTACATTGAAATAATATACCAAACCGATTTATAGGAGATGGATTCTGCTGTAAAAATGGCAGGATCCGTTTCCTATGGACTGTACGCCTATAAAAAGCGTACAGTCCATAGGAAACGGATGGGGAGGAAAATCATATGAAAAAATGGAAAGATAAAATCAGAAGAGACTATCGATTCTACAAATGGGGCTCGATTTTACAAGAAGAATGGAATGCGATGAGAAAAAAAGAAGATGGTTTCAATGCGATTGTTACGGTAGCTCTGATTGCTGTAATGATTGCTGTCGCAGCTGTTCTGATTAGAATGATGGGCAATGTAGTGCAGCCGGTGGGAACATCGGTGGAAAAATTTTTAAGTGGACGGATTTAAAGAATTGTTGGATATGGAATGGATCATTGCGGGATGCGGAGCAGTACTGAACTTTGCGGCAGTCTGCATCGCAAAAAAGAAAACAGGACTAGAACTATCTGACCGAAAAAAGTGGCTGACGGCGCTTCTGCTGGCTAGTGTGGGCGGTTTTGCGAGCGGCTTTTTGTTGATATTGCGGGTGGGCACATACCTGCCGAATCTGCTGCGGCTCTTGTTGCTGGGGGCGTTCCTTGCTGCGGCGGCGTATACGGATGCCCTGAGCCACCGGATACCAAATCAAATCGTGCTTGGCACGGCGGCAGTGTTTGCAGGATGTACGCTCTTGGATTTTCTGCTCAGCGGGATGGATGCGGCTGCTATGATGATAAACGGACTTGTTTCGGCGGGTGTGTTCTTTTTGGTGTTCTTTTTGGTCAGAATGGCTTCGCGCGGCGGTGTCGGATACGGCGATATCAAGATGATCACCGCAGCAGCCCTTATCTTTGGCATTTATGGGACTTTCAGCTTTCTACTGACATCGCACGTTGCGGCGGCGCTGGTGGCAATCGTGCTGCTGATTTGCAAAAAGGCATCCCGTAAGGATGGATTGCCGTTCGGGCCATTTTTCTATCTGGGATACCTAGTAACGCTTCTGATGGGAACATTTTAAGAAATAGGAGGAATTGAATAATGAAAAAAACGCGGCTTGTGGCGCTCGTGGTGCTTGTGGCAGTCTGTGTTGCAGGCTGGGCAGTTTTGGGCATGAATGCAGTGAGCGAGGTCAAAACACAGAAAGATACGGTGGCGGCAGCGGAATATTACCGCGGCAAAAAGCTGTTCCAGCTTTCGCTCCAGAACTATATGAGTGCGATCGGCAACAAACCCACGGAAGCACTGTACGATGCTTACATCGCCACCTGTAAGGAATATTATGAGGACTGTGCCACGGCGAATGTCCGCAGCATCGAAGAAGATGCCTATGCGGCGGCTGTGGCAGAGTATCCGGCCCGGGCAGACTACTGGGAAGGCTATGCGCAGCTCTATTATGAGGACGGCGACTACGACTCGGTGGTAAAGACGCTGAAACAGGCGGATGCGGCAAAGATACCGTTCAATGATGCGATGATGCAGTACTGGAACGATGCTTACTATGCCTGCAATGTGTCCAATTCGAGCTATCTTTCGGTGCAGCCGGCCGGAATGGATGGTGTGTACCTTGGATGGGACGGAGAAAAAAATGTCCTGTTCAGCAGCGCAAACGGCGAACTGCTGGATCAGGATTATGCCTTTGTCGGCCCGGTGGGACAGAGCACAGTGGTCCTGTGTTCGGATGAAAAAGGCGAAAGCTTTGCCTTTCAGCTCAGCCAGAATCTGATGGTCGGCCGCTTTATGGCAGAGATCGAAGAAGGCAACGGATACGGCGGTGGACTGTTCCCGGTGAAGCTGAAGGGCCGCTCTGACTGGAGTTATATCGATATCAACGGCACGGAATACCTGAACGGCTATCAGATGGCAGGTATGTTCCAGAACGGAAAGGCCCCTGTCCAGACACAGAACGGTGAGTGGATCTTTGTGGACCAGAGCGGTGCACAGCAGGGCGGCAGCTATGAAGAGATCCAGCTGTCAGAGAATGGTTCGTGGCTGGTCGGCGGTGTGTTCCTCGCAAAAGAAAACGGCGTGTGGAATCTCTACTCGGAAAGCGGCGAGAAGCAGGGAGCACTGGACGCGGATGCGGTCGACCTGAACCGGGGCAGCGGCCTTGCCTTTTGCAAGAATGGCAAATGGGGTTTTGCGACAAATGACGGCAGCGTGGCCATCGAGCCGGAATATGATGAGGCAAAGAGCTTTTCCGGCGGCGTTGCAGCGGTGTGTACCGACGGCAAATGGGGCTTCATCAATGGAAATGGTACGCTGGTGATCAATCATCTTCTGGCAGATGCGTCGTATTTTGATGCAAACGGAGTCTGCCCGGCCAGAGTGCTGGACAGCGATGTTCAGCAGATGCTGAGCTGGCGCGTAGAACGCAGCTGAGCCGCAGGAGGTATACCATGAAAAAGTGGTGGAAAGAAAGCGCCCTCCGGCAGCAGGAGAACGGCATGGAAGCGATCGAGGGCCTGCTGGTGATCACCCTGATGCTGTTTGTGCTGTTCTATATCTGGGCGTTTGGTTTTTTGATGTACCAGAACTGGGCTGTGCAATATGTCGCAACTGATACAGCATCCCGTATTGCACAGACGTATGGGTACTCGAGTTCGGACCCGATTACTGGTTATATCAGTCATGCGGCGAGAGTCAGCCTCAGTCCATACAGATATAAAGATGACGAAGAAGAGAAAATTCAGGATGTCAATGCGAATCGGGCTGAAAAATATGCGCGGTATAGTCTGAAAAAAGCAGGATTTGCAAAAGAAAAAGGACTGGATATAGAAGTAACGACTGTGAAGGACGCACTTGCAGCAAGCCACGTGGAGGTCAAAGTAACTGCACAGTATGAAATCCCGTTTGGATTTGCAATGAAGTATTTTGGGCAGAGTCCTTATCGGGAATTTACGGCTACGGGCCGGGCGGTCTGTCTGGATATACAGCATTATATCTATACGAATAAGAGCCTGGATGCAATGGAAGATGCGATTGGTGCGGGAGTCAGTTCGAGCGTAATAAAAACGGCGGAAAAAGTCATTTCCATTATACGTTCTGGATTCAAGGCGCTGAAAAAATAATAAGGGCGAAACATAAGATAAGTAACTACGTGTGAGGGGAAAAATATGTTTGAACTGAAAAAACACGTGAAAGAGCAGCTGATAAAAAGAACAGAGGGTATTATTTCGCTTCTGCTGATAGTATTACTCGTTCCGTTTTATTCAGTAGCTGCTATTCTGGAAGAAGTGGGGCGGTATCAGAGCGCTTTGCGAGGGCTGGATTCGGCGATCAGTTCCAGTGAGATGTCGGTGCTTGCACAGTACGATCAGTTTTTGATGGACCGCTTTGCATTGTTGGCAATCGATCAGAATAAAAACATCGATCAGCAGTTTTTGTCTTACTTGAAAAAGCAGGATACACAGGATACGCGTTCGTTTTCTCTTTCAAATGCGCAGACCAAGGCCACGGGCGTATACCCATTGGCAGATATCGAGGTATTGTACCAGCAGATCAATGAATTTTCAACGTATACCGTTCCTACAAAGCTTATTCTGGAAGGTGTGAATTTTGACAATATTGTTTCTCAGCTTGAAGGTTACAGCACAACGGTGAGCAATGTTATCAAACAGCTGAATTCTGTAGGTTCGAGCCTGCAGGGCGGGTTGGATTCGTACAATGCTCAGAAGGAGGCCAGCGAGCAGCTTGATGCAGTGACCAAGACAACGGGCGAATATGCTGAGTCGTATAACAGGTTCAAAAATGCGATGGACTGCTTGATCGAGCATAAAAAAACAGAGCGGCCTGAAAATGAGGAAGAAGCGGCGCAGTGGGACGAACAGCTGAAAAATCTGCTTCAGGAAGCCAGTACAGCCAAGGATGATTATCAAAATCAAATCGACAAGGAACGGGATGGAATATCCAGCCTGGCTAAAAAATTCGATACGGCAGCAAGTAAGGAACGCAGTGCGTATGATACTCTTGTGGATGGAGTGACAACTGCCGTATCGACCAAGCAGGCAAGCGAAAAGGATGTTCTGAATAAAAACATTCAGGATAATAAAGGTGTGATAAAGGAAATCGACCGCCAGCTCGCTGCATTGGGTGACGATCCACAAGGAGAAAATCGGGAAGAAAAAAGACAGTTGAAAGCTTTGAGGGACCAGGTACAGGAGCGAATAAATGAGGACACGGACAGCATAAATAAGATTGCAAATGAAACGACCAGCATGAAGGAAATTACAGATGAGCTGAAAACGGGTGATAACGCAAAGGATGTTCTGGAGGACTATAATTCAGAGGCATGCGTGGATTCGTTGAAGGGCCTGAACGAAGAAATGGAATTTCTGAAGGGGATGGACCTGGAAACCATGAATGCGGACAGTCTGGAAAATCTGGCCGGAAAGCTTCATCAGGTGGACTTGAGCAAGTTTTCAGACACGAGCAGCTACAAGGAACTCTGGAATAATGTGCGCCAGTCTGTGGGACAGGAGAGCATACAGGGCGTTCCGATGGATTTTATCGATGGCATTTTTGCTCTATTAAGTATTGACACACTCTACGACGAAGATCTGAACAGCAAAATAGATTTGAACTATTATGGAAAGCTTCCGAGTCAGAGGATTCGCTCTGCGCAAGAATACTCACTGGATTCGCCATTTGAAAAAGAAGACCAGAAAACAGCACAGGATAATCTGAATAAAATCGGACTTCCGATTTCGGAGGCGGACTCTGTAGAGCTGGATGGCGGCATCAACGTTGGCGGGCAGGCTGATGATGATGGAGAAGCAACGGGAAATCTGTTCAAAAAAATGATTCAAATGGTCAACCGGCTGAAAAAGAAAATGGAGGGATACAAAGCTGTTGTAGACAGCATGAGCAACCTTGCAAAAGGAAACAGCTGGGATAAGGTCCTTCTGATGGGATATCTGACTTATAGCGTTTCAAATCGTACAAACTACGATTCGGGAGTGTCGTTGTCTGGTGCATCGTTTAGCGGAAGCGGAGGCTTGGCTCCCAAATATGAGGCGCAAAATGTCCGGGGTGAATTTCTGGTAAAAGAAGAAAACAAATACTCATTCTGCGGGGCAGAGATGGAATATCTGATGACCGGAAAGATGAGTGAATATGAAAATCAGGCAAGTGTTTTTGGTAAATTGGTCGCTCTTCAGAGTGTGATGAGCATCTGGGCAGTTGCAAATGATCCGTTTGTTGACGGCATGAAGATAGGCTGGTCAACGGCTGCCGCTGCAGTGCCTTATGCCGGACCCGCACTGAGTTTTGCGATGAAAATACTGACACCGGTCCTGTTCGCAATGGCAAATGGTACAGTGGATACACTTCTCCTGGTGAATGGAAACAAAGTCCAACTTTTTAAGACCGCAAAAGGAGTACATGTTAATCCCACTGGATTTGCCAGTGCTCTGGAGACGCTGATGAATTCCAAAATGTTTGACTCGAAAGATCAGGCAACATTTAAAAGTGTTAATGAAAAGATGCAGGCACGCAGGGATACATACAGCACATTCAAGGACGCAAAAGTTGATGAGAACGGCTTGATCATTCCGTCTGATACGGGCACATCGTCAGGTGCTGACACATCGACCAGCATGGCGAATAAAAATACGGACGTATCTAAAAAATCGGAAAAGAAGAAGCCATTTGATGCAAGCAACTACGGAAAAAGCCTGAATGAATTCAACTATACAGAGTTCATGTTTATTATGCTGATGGTATTTTATACCGGAAGTACAGATCAGCTTTTGAACCGCTTTGTGGACATTATCCAGATGGAGGAAACAAATCGAGCACTTACGACGAATAATACCCAGTATTCCCTGAAGGAGCAGCTGACGGGTACTAGAAAAAAGTTCGACGTGGATAAAGCGTATACTGCGGTTCGTGCGGAAGTGAATGGAAAATTTGTAAATGTATTGCCGGTTCCGACTTTATCAAAGGAGTCTGTATGGACTGCACATCGGATAATCTATCGAGGGTATTAAAATGAAAAAGATATTTTCTGGATTTAAGGATGAGCAGGATGGTGCGATTGCAATCGAAGCATGTATCTCACTTACATTATTTCTCATTGTAATGATTGCGCTGTACAGTGTGATACAGATGTTTACGGTTCAAAGCATGATCAGCCATGCTATGCAGGAAGCCTGTCAGAGCATGGCGCTGGAAAATTATAATCAGTCAATGTTCAAAACTGGAACGCTGCAGCAAATTCCCAGCAAAGTGTTTGATTGGATTTCAGGTGGACATCGAGAAAACTTCAGTACATCGGCAGATTTTTCATGGAAAGAACTGCTGCTTCCATCGTCCTCGACTTCAGGAGAAGCACAGACAGCTTTGTATGACAGTAATGCAAAACAGAGGTTCGCAGCTTATCTGGGGGGAGGAGTAGAAAAAGCGGATGAGCTTCTGAAAAATTATGGCGTGGTGGGAGGTCTGGATGGAATTTCCTTTGCTGGCACAGAAAAATCTGGCACCGACATGACCATACAGGTTTCCTACAAGGTTCGTTTGCTCTTTTACATCGAGATGTTCCACTTCGGAGAATTTGAAAGTACACAAACAGTTTGCTGCAGACTCTGGAAATAAAACAGCGGAAAGGATGTCGCACTATGGAGGAATATACTGTTATCACACAGGGCAATGCAATCTATCTTGAGGGAAAGCTTGGAGATGAAGAGCAGCTGGATGAGGTGGACCGCGGGATGCTGGTCTCGAACCAGATCGCCGGTTTTCTGCCGCTCAGTGTGCAATGGGTCAATGGAAACTGCCGTCTGCTGTACAACATTACGGGTCTGACGCCTCTGGAGCAGGCTGCAAGGATCCTGGAAAACGAGACCCGGCTGACCAACTTTTTCCTGTCGCTGTGCAGGGCGGAAAAAGAATGCGATGAGTATCTGCTGAATCCGCGCAAGATCGATCTGGAACCGGGAGTTGTCTATCTGGATGCGGACGGAAAGGCATTTGTGCTGTACCGTCCGGTCGAGGCAGCAGGACAGAAGTATGACCCGATGGAGCTGACGCATTTCGTGTTTCGTCTCATTGGTCAGCAGATGCCTCAGGACAGCAGGATACTCAATGTCCTTTCCCGTCAGCTGCTGTATGGTGGAAGTTTTTCCTTTGCGGAACTTGAGCCGAAACTGAAGGAAAAACCGGTCATGGAAAAGATCCCGGAGCCGGTGCAGGAGGAGTCCCCGCGATACGAGGAAAGACATCCGATCCAGGCGAAGCCGTATGTTCCGCCGAAGCCCGTGATGGAACCGCCGAAACCGGAGCTCCCCAAGCAGGAACCGGTAGTCCCGGAACCGGCACAGGACAATCCTTTTGCACAGAGCGGCAATCCTTTCGCAGAAGTCCAGCCCAAAAATGAAAAGCCGCAGAAGGAAAATAAAAAAGCAGAGAAGAAACAGGAGAAAAAGAGCGGCGGCCTGTTTGGCCTTTTTGGAGGAAAGAAGGACAAGAAGAAAGCAGGCAGCGAAGAACAGGAAAACCCCTTCCAGCAGAAAGAAGAACCTCCGCAGGCAGCACAAAAGGCCGAGATGCCTCACGCGCAGCGCCCGGCCCCGGTCGCTGCGCCCGTGCAGGCTCCGGCTGCCCCGAAAGCAGAAGCAGGCCGGACGGTGCTGCTGTCTGGCAGCGAGAACGGCGGGACCGCCAAAACGATGGTCATGGGGAGCGGCACGACAGGTGCCGGAGAGCTGTACCTTGTCCAGAAGGATACGAATCAGTACATCCATGTGACCCATACGAATTTCCATATCGGACGTGCGGAAAATATCGTGGATTATACAGTGCAGACAAGAAACCACTATCTGGGAAATGACCATGCCTATATTTTGCTGGATGGCGGAAATTATTATATCGTTGATAATAATACGCAGAATCATACATATCTGAATGAGCGGCGGCTGGAGCCTTCTAAGCCGACATTGTTCCATGCAGGCGACACAATCAGGATGGCAGATGTGGTGTTCAACGTGATAATGGGTTCCTGATATGGCATTACAGTTGGTACATATAACGGATAAAGGGGACGTCCGCTCATCGAATCAGGACAGCTTCTGTGCGAGGATATCGAGCTTTGGACAGGAAACGGTCGCGCTTCTGGCAGTGTGCGATGGAGTGGGCGGTCTGCAAGCTGGAGAACTTGCCAGCACGGGCGCAGTACGCTGCTTTGAAGACTGGTTTGAACAGCAACTTCCTCAGATTATGCAATCGGGGCTGACAGATACGATGGTATTCCTCTCATGGCATCAGATACTGGAAAATCTGCATAACGCGCTTTGTGAATACGCTGAAAGATCAGCGATGCAGTTCGGAACAACGGTGTCTGCGTTGCTGATATCTTCGGATAGGCTCTACTGGGTGCAGGTTGGTGACAGCAGAATTTACTTGGATGACGGTGCCGGAACGGAGCAACTGACGAAAGACCAGACGCTTGCGATGAGAGAGGTAGAGGCCGGAAGGCTTTCGCCAGAGGCAATGCAGACAGACCAGCGGAAGAATATTCTGCTACAGTGCCTTGGATATGGAAAAATGGAACCTATGTTCCAGAGCGGACCACGCCCACAGAGGGGCGCTGTAGTGTTGTGCAGTGATGGATTCTGTCACTATTTGGCTGAGAAACAGATACATCGGCTTCTTACAGAAACAGAAACGAGAGAACAGTTGTGGCAGCAGATGCAGAAAACTGTGGAGTACTGCCGTGCTCATGGTGAAACGGACAACATCACGGCGCTGGTGCTGAAGTGGGACGGTCAGGAACAGAAACGCTCCGATTCTGCAGAATGGATTGAGGTGTGGGCGAGGCTTTCAGGAGAAGCGGCACCGGAGGAATATGACCGGGAACTAGGAGGAATCTTGTGAGCGAAACAATTACGCTTGGGTTTACGAACCCAGATTATGAAAATATTCATGTGCTGAATCGGCTGGGTGGCACAGGAGACGTGTTTGCCGCTCATAAAAAGGGCATGGATATTGATGTGGTAATCAAGCGTACACAAGTGCAGTATCATGACCGAATCAAGCAGGAAAATGAGTCTATAATTCTAAAAAGTCTAAAGCATCAGTATTTGCCAAGAATCTATGATGTGCTTTATGGGCAGGACGGTTGTATCTATACTGTAATGGATTACATCAAGGGTGAAAATCTGGAGCAGTATGTACTGAAAAATGGTCCGGTGACCCAAAAAGAGTGCTATCGCTGGGCGTGTCAACTCTGCGAGGCAGTCCAGTATCTACATCAGGAAACTAGCGAAAAACCGGCTATCATTCATTGTGATATTAAGCCGGGAAATATAATGATTACCCGCAGCGGAGACATCTGCCTGATTGATTTCAACACATCACTGATTTTTCGGCGGGATAAGAAGGCGGTCGCGGTGACGGATGGCTATGCTGCGCCAGAACAGTACAGCCCTGTGCAAAGCACCCCCAACGCAGCGATGCCACCGCAGAGAGAAGGCATCGAAGATGCGACCGTACCAATGGATGCAACGATGCCGATGGAGACCGCGCTTCAGAATGAGGCAACAGTCCTGATGGACGAGCAGTGGAAGCCATTGCAGCCCACAGAAAAAATGCCCGGCGGACAGGAAAGTAGCCTGCGGGGGGTGGATGCAGAGGGCGAATACGGTGCCATTTCGATGGCGACTGATATTTATGCCATCGGCGCAACGTTATATTTTGCTGTGACAGGGCATGCTCCGGAAAAATCACTGGATAAAGTAACGCCGCTGGAACAGTATAAGCCTAAGATAAGCCGCTCGATGCAGACCATTATCACCCGGGCGATGCAGAAACAGCAGGAAAAGCGGTTTCAACAGGCTGCGGAGATGCTGCGTGCGTTGAAGAACATTGACAAAATGGACCGAAACTACAAGGACTATCAGGTGCGTAAGCGGGTCATTGCGCTGGCACTTGCAGTCTGTTTTTCAGCAAGCGCATACAGCTGTTATTATGGCGTGACGCGAATGAGAAGTGAGCGGGAAAATCTCTATCTGCTGGACCTCGCACAGGCGGAACAGGCTGAGAAAACCGCGGACTATGGGACAGCGCAGACCCTTCTGCAGGGTGCTATCCAACGGCAGCCGGGACGGGCAGATGCCTATCTACAGCTGGCTGTGTTGATGTACCGCACCGGAGATTATCAGGGCGCTGTCAATCAGCTGGAAAGCGCAGTTTCTTCCGGAAATCTGAAGGAAAATGACATGGATGCTGTCACACGGGAAAAGCTCCACTTCATCAAGGGAAACTGCTATATCGAATTGCAGGATTATGATAAGGCCGTACGAGAGTTACAGCTCGCTGTTCAGCAACAAGGCGCAGAGCCAGAAAGCTATCGTAGTCTTGCAATCGCACTGGCTAATGCAGGAAAGCTGGAGGATGCCAAAAAGACTCTGGAAATCCTGCGGGAAAACGGCGCATCTTCGGGAGACTGCGATTTAGTCGCAGCGGAGATTATGTCACTGCAAAAGCAGTATTCTGAAGCACTTGACCTTTACCAGAAGGTGTTTGATGAGGTCGATGACGTACAACTTCTGAGCCATGCATATCTGTCAGCGGCCAATGCGGCATTGAATATCGATGATTTCGTATATGCGGAGGAAATTCTGGAGCAAAGCTGTAAAGCATTGCCAGAAGGTCAGTCTGTGCTCGAAAGGGAGATGTTGGCAGATATTTCCCTACAGCAGGCTGTTACGGACAAGGAGCACTCAGAAAAGTATTATAAACAGGCAGAACAAAGGCTGAATGAGCTAGTGGAAAGTGGATACGCAACCATCTCGACAAAGCTAAATCTTGCAACAACGCTACAGGCACTGGATAAATACAGCGAGGCAAACAAGATTTTGCAGGAACTTTCAGAGCAGTATCCGGAAGACTACCGTTTCGATATGCAGAGAGCATACCTTCTTATTGACTGGCAGAATGCAAAGAGCGCTGAAAAGAGAAACTATTACGAGGCCGGAGCTTGCTATGATTCTGCTGTAGAAAAATACCGTCAAGCACAGGCCAATGGAACAGAAGATATGCAGATGGCTATATTGAATAATCTTATAGATCAGCTTCGTACAGGTGGATGGCTTAAGTAAAGGAAAGGGATAAAATGTCTACAGGACAGATTTTTTTCGTGGTCGGCATTGTAGGAATGCTTGCAACAGCTGTTGCGAGTGTTATCTCTGCCCGCATCCTGAGCAAACAGGAGAAAAAAATGAAGAAAGAAATTTGGAACGAGTATAAATAAAATATAAGGAAAAAAACAATGACGAAAAAGGAAAAAAAGCTGATAGCAGTAATTGGGTTAGTAGTAATATTACTGACTGCCTGTGCTTCAAAAGCGGCGAACGCAACAGAAAAAATCGAGCTTGGCCAGAAATATCTGACGGAGGCAAACTATACTGAAGCTATTGCCGCATTTACCGAAGTGATAAAGATTGACCCATCTAACATCGAAGCCTACATGGGTCGTGCAGAAGCGTATAAGGGTTTGAAACAGTACGATGATGCAAAGGCAGACTATACAGAAGTCATAGGGAAAACCGATGAAATGCCGTATACACAGGCACAGGCATATATGGGCCGTGCAGAAGTGTACGAACTGACTGATGAGACGACCTCTGCCGAGAGCGATTACAGCGTGGCAATCGACCTGCTGGATGAAGATGATATTGGAATGAAGGAAAATATTGCGGATACCTTTATTCGGGAGCTGAAAATCAAGGTACTGCAGTTGCACGCAGAAATTTGCATAAGACTTGGATTGTATGATAAAGCACTGGATGACTACGCAATGTTAGCAGAGCTTGGTGTGGATATGACGGCGGAAAATCAGAAAGACTCTTCTGCACAGGACGAAAGTTCAGTTGGTGGAACATATGTATGGAACTATGCTGATGAAAACGGGGATGTTACAAAAATGCAACTAACTGTGCAAGCTGGAAGCCGTCAAATGAACGCCATCGTCAACTATCCTTCTAATCTTGATGCGGAGGCTATAGCGGGCATAATTGCTGGCTATACATTAAAAAAAGAGTATCCAGAAATAGAAGAAGCGTATTTGGAATTTCAGAAAGCAGCAGAGGCTAATAGTAGATTGGCGGAGAGAATTGATGTAAATCATGTGACAGAGGCACAAATGCAAGAAGCAGAGGCATTGGCAGCACAATGGGAAGCACTCGAGTCGAAATACGGTAGCTATTTTCAGATATATGAGAACGAGATTCAGAAATGGGCGGGAGTTGATTGGAGACCCCAAATTATTGAAACCGTTTTTCTGAGTAATCCCGTTAGTCGTGTTGAAAAAACATCTGATACGCTTTATATTTATGTTCCAACTGGAACAAGATATACAAAAGCCATAATGGACTTTATATCTTATAGTGGAAAGTCAGAGTCGATCGATGCGACAGATATGGTAATGAAAGGGAAAAAAAATAATTTGTCTCAGCCAATTTATGAGTGGGACATGAGCAGCAATATGATTGGTTCGTTCAAAATTGAGTATCGAGAGGATAAATAAGAAAGGACTTCGGTTATGAAAAAGTGTAAAGAGATATTGATTGGTGTACTCCTCTTATCAATGGTCTTTTTTACGGCCTGTACCTCGAAAGCTGCAAAGGCAATGGAGAAGGTAGAACTTGGTCAGAAGTATTTGACCGAGCTGAACTATACGGAAGCTGTAGCATCCTTTACAGAAGCTATTGGTCTTGATCCGGAGAATATCTCAGCATATATGGGCCGTGCAGAAGCTTATGTGGGTTTGAAACAGTATGATGATGCAAAGACAGACTATACCACAGCTATCGAAAAGGCAGTGGAACAGCCCTACACACGTGCAGAAGCCTATGTGGGTCGTGCAGAAGTCAACGAGGTGACCAACGCAAATGAAGCTGCATTGTCAGATTATGAGTCAGCTCAAAATATTTTGGACTCTATTGACTGGAGTAAATTTAAAGAAATCACAGAGCAGATGCTTAAGGCATTACAAGAAAAAATAGAGAAAGCCTGCGAAGAACTGAGAGCCTTGCTGGGCCTTAATGAAAATGATGAGCCGCTGGACACAACTGCAATATTCCAGAATGCAATAGATGGGGTGGCGGCGGACGCTGAATATGCAGAAAACGAGCGTTATGTCATCGTGAACGATTATGATGGGGATGGAAAACAGGAAGCCTTTGGATTTTTGGGAATCCGGAATGACGAATACCAGACATGGGAGTCGGTGAAGCTTTACTACCTGAAATCGGATGGTTCGGTCGAAGAAATTGCTCTGAATGGAGATGTAACGGGCGGACCGGCAAAGGTATCTGGGGCCGAACAGATGGATTTTTCAGAGAGCTTTATTACGCTGGGCAATAAAACTTTTTTGGACTTTGAAATCGGATATTCGGCGAGCGAACCAACGACTGTATTGTTTGGTGTAAATGATGGAAATTATACATCGACTTCAGTGTACGGCTATTTTCCGGAAAAGGTCGATGAAAACCACATTGCGACCTCGGATTTGGATTATCGGGTTGTCTACAAAGAAGAAAACGGTATTTTTACTGAGACAATGAGAATGCCGGGAGAGGATTACGAATATCGGTTTGCTTCAAAGGAAGAATACCTGAATAGTATGCTGACGGAAGAACAGCTGAAGGATATGGCAAGAGGTCTGGGAGTACCAGAAGACCTTGATGTGAGGTACATTCAAGGTGAAAGAAGCTACTGGGAGGCTGGAGAATGCTGGGAAATCTATGTGTTGGTCTGTACTGGTAACAAATGCATAGCCTCCTGCAGCATTAATCCGGACAATGGGGAATGGACGCGAAATACTGCTATGTATGATCCAGATCATGCATGGGAGGTAAACTTCTGAGAAGATTGCGATTCCAAATGTTATGCTCAAGTATGAATTGGTTGTCTCTCATATATGCTTTGAGTACATACATCTGTACTGTTCATTGAAGCGGCAAGCAGTGCGCCGTGGTACCACGGCACGATTTTTGAATCCGATTTCTAAAAA
>ERZ772855.1317-NODE-1317-length-24618-cov-6.814925_pt1 | contig 24618 bp, 19 predicted proteins | sample MGYA00511900_ERZ772855 | MGnify/ENA primary metagenome ERZ772855 (study PRJEB29015, sample SAMEA2737701) | human gut metagenome | biome: human gut; feature: human-associated habitat; material: faeces | place: China | collected 2012 ... | reverse complement strand
GTCCGCCTGTAATGATTTGTAATAGGAACTGGAAAAGTTAAATTAAATAATCCCCTAATGGGGACGGAAACGGGAACAAATCCCAAAATGCTTCGGTGTAGATAGAAGCAAACACGTTAGATTCAATGATTCTCCATTAGGGGGCGGAAACTTTTCTCTATGTAATTTAATGTATGTTTTCGTTCCGTCATCAAAAAGTTAAATTTAATAATCCCCTCACGGGGCCGGTTCTTATGTCAAAAACTCATATAAGTACAAAAATATAGCCAGTATATTCTTTTTAGTGAATATACTGGCTTTTTTGTATAAATCGGATGGTTTTTCTATTGGTTTTAAACAGAAATGAATATATAATGAAGTCAATAGGTTTTTTATTTCTTATGTAGAGTTTGGAGGCGATGTGATGGGTAAATGGGATGCACTGGTAAAGGGTGCATTGCTTCATGATATCGGCAAAGTCGTGTATCGAGCTAATCAGGGAACCGATGCACATTCTAAGCGCGGCGCTGCTTTCATTGAGCCCTATTTTTCCGATATGGGCTTAAAGCAAAGTATTACTCATTGTTTGAAGTATCATCACGGGAAAGAGCTTAGTGCAGTTCAACTAAAAAATGATGATTATGCATACATTGTGTACGAAGCGGATAATATTGCTGCTGCTGTAGACCGTCGAGATCTTGAGGAAGGTGAGAATACCTCTACACAGAAGTTTGATAAAGAGTTACCGCTTCAATCAATCTTCCGTGTATTTGGTGGTAAAACTAGTACTCAACCCTTACAGTATTATCTACGTGGCATTGATGTGTCTGACCATTTTAATTATCCTGAAAGTGATAAAACGATACGTGCATCGAGTGATAAATATAAGGCACTATATGATGTGTTAGTACAGAACTTTCAGCAACAACCAATAGATAAGATGTCCGTTAATGAGTTGTTGAGAATTTATGAAGACACTGTGTCCTATATGCCATCTAGTACGGCAACAGATCAAGCCAATGATATTTCTTTGTATATGCACTCAAAGATAACAGCTGCTGTAGCACATAGTATGGTGCATTATTTTGAGGAACAAGGCATTACTGATTATAAAGAATACTGTTATCAGAATTCTAAAAAGTTCCGTGAAATGCCAGCGTTTCGATTAATATCTGGAGATATTTCTGGTATTCAGAATTTTATTTATACGATTCCGTCTAGAGGTGCATTGAAATCATTACGTGGTCGCTCATTCTATTTAGAAATTTTGATGGAACAAATTGTAGATGAGCTATTAGATGCATTGCAGTTAACTCGGGCAAACCTTATTTACAATGGTGGCGGTCATTTTTATGTATTGGCTCCTAATACAACAAAAACTTGTATTGCTATTGAATCTATGGAAAAATCCATTAACGAATGGTTCTTAACCGTATTTGGTACTAAATTGTATTTAGCACTTGGTTCTGCTACAGCAGCAGCTGCCGAGTTAATTCAATCGCAACGTACATTATTCCGCAAGGTGAGCCAATCTGTTGGTGAAGCTAAGGTTACACGATATTCTGAACAGCACCTAACAGATCTATTTAATCCAAATAGTACGTATAATACAGTTCTTCATGGTGAGCGAGAATGTTCCATTTGCCATACTTCAACAGCAACATTATCGCCTTACGGTAAGGATACAGATGCTGAGGCGTGTCCAATTTGTAATGGCTTGTATCGCTTAGGGGAACAGATTGTTGACAGTCGAGATACGGTCTTTGTATTAGCTAGCCCTAATACGAGTGATGATAGTGAAAGTATCCCTAAGGTTGAAGTATATGTTAATAATTTGAATAGTGATGCGGATAATTTGAAGGTATATCTTTATGTGGTCCCTGAAGCATCATTACAGAAGTTTGAATCTAGTCATGATATTTTTAGAATTTACTCTAAGAATACAGCTAAAACAGGGCATAATGTATTCAATCGTATTTGGTTAGCAGATTATGTAGCACGCAAGGATAATGGTCAAGTTTATGAATTTGAAGAACTTGCCGCATCTAGTGGCTTAGGGGATGATAAAGGTATTAAGCGACTTGGTGTATTACGAGCAGACGTAGATAACCTTGGTGCTGCCTTTATCGGAGGCTTTATTTCTGAGGACTCTGATAAATTTAAATATGGTACTTTATCACGATATGCTGACTTATCTCGTGATTTGGCAATGTTCTTTAAGGTTGCCGTTAATAAAATGGCTCAAGGTGATGTGCAAGGTTTTGGTAGATCTGTTACACCATTTACTATTTGGGCTAATAAAAAAGTTATGACTAGGAAAATTCACGTTATTTACTCTGGTGGTGACGATGTATTCCTTGTTGGTGCATGGGACGAATTGTTAGAATTGGCAATTGATATTCGTGAAAAATTGGCAGAGGTTACAGATAATAAAATTACTATGTCTGCTGGACTAGCTCTATTCTCTCCATCCTATCCAATTAGCCAAATGGCTGCAATTACGGGCCTACTTGAAAGTGTTGCTAAAGATAATGATGGCAAAGATAGTATTGCCTTGTTTGGGTTTGAAACAAATTCAAATGGTGAAGAGCGTATATGTCGTCATGTGTATAAGTGGGAGGAGCTCATTGATAATGTAATAGAAGATAAACTTTATACACTAGATCAATTGTTTGTTATTCCGGGGATTAATGAGGCTCAACCATCAAAACTGAAATTAGGGAAAGGTTTAGTTTATAAGTTGATGGACTTATTACAAGGAATTTTAAATGATAGAGTACAGGGTAAGCATATTAATGTAGCTCGTATTCTTTATTTATTAGCTCGTTTAGAACCTAAGAAACATGATCCTGCGTATGGATCATATAAAAATTTTGTTACAGCAATTCATACTTGGATTCAAACAGAAGTAGATTGTAAAGCGTTATTAACAGCTTGCAACCTCATTGTTTACTATATGCGTGAGACGAAGTGAGGACAACTATATGGCACAAGATACATTTAATTGGAGTTTAGACCTTGTTAAGGTGGCTGAGGCCGTTATTAATAAGTTAGATAAGAATAAAAGCGGTAGTGCTTTTTTATTAAAATATGCACAATTACGTAAAATTTTATCTAGTGTAGTAGCAATTAAAAATAAACTGAGTGTTGCTCAACGAAGAAGCAAAGCTTTTGATAAGTTACCTGATGATATTGCAATGGATGTACGTTTTTTAAAAACTACACTTTTGTATCAAGCTGGTCGTATTGAAGAGTCTGTTGGTCGTGGTAAAAAAGTTTATCCAGTAAAGCAATTGATTGATATTAGTAAGCTTTTAAATATGATTGAAGATATTGGCACAGATGTTAAGCGTTTTGATTTACTATGTAAATATGTAGAGGCTTTAGTAGCATTCTATAAATATCGTTCTGTAGAGTTATCTCAATCACCAGAACCGGCATTTAATACTAATCAAAATAATCGTCCATCATTTGGTAACCGATAATAGGAGGAGCTTAACATGGAGAGCAATGATAAATTAAAATCTTTACGTGGTAAATTACTAATTACAGGTACTATTAAACTAGAAACGGGTATGCATATTGGGGCTAGTAATGATTTTGCACCTATTGGCTCTGTTGATACACCATTCATTCGTGATGTAGTTACTCAAGAGCCAATTATTCCTGGTAGTTCTATTAAAGGCAAATTACGTACCTTACTAGCTAAAAGTCATTGTAACGATTATATAATGAATGATATTAAAGAGGATAAAGAAGAAATTAAACGTTTATTTGGCTCCGTAAATCCTGTAAAACCAGCTCGTTTACAGTTTTATGATTTATTTATCACAGATGAAACTCGTCAACTGTTTGCTAATATAGAGACAGATACTTATATGGGTGAAATCAAGTTTGAAAACACCATTAATCGTGTTGATGGTAGTGCTAACCCTCGTCAAATTGAACGTGTTCCAGCAGGTACTGTATTTACATTTAAAGTCGCATATAACATTGAAAATGAAGCCGAAGTTACTGAAGATATGAAGATTTTACAAGAAGGTCTTGCATTACTAGGTATCGACTATTTGGGTGGTCATGGGTCTCGCGGCTACGGTCGTGTAAATATTTCTATTGATGATGTGAAGCCAGTAGGTAATAGTGCTATTAATACGCAGGATTTATTAGATATATTAAGAAAGTAGGTTGTTATTATGAACTACTATCTATATCCATTGCGTTTTCTTACACCGGTACATTTCGGGGATACCTCAGAAGGCGGTAGTTTAGAAACTATTTCTCTTACATTAGGCTCTGATGCACTATTTGGTGCATGTTGTCATGAAATCTGCCATGATACAGGTTTATTACAATCTTTTATCGACTCTGTAAAAGATCAATATATTGTACTATCTAGTTTGTTTCCATACTGCATAGATAATGGGGAGTATCAATTGTATGTACCTACACCTATCATGCAAATTGATTCAAAAGAGCTGCCTATTACAAGTTTCGCAGAGACAAAACGTGTAGCGACAGAGCAAAAGAAGATTAAGAAGATTGAGTATATCCGAGCATCACAGCTACAAAATTTTAGTCAGTATATAGAGGCCGATATTTCACAAAAATATATGCCTACCTTTGGTGCTAAACAAACATCTGCGCAGGTAAATATGCGTGGAGAAATGAGCCGACCATATTATGTGGGCAACTATCAATTCATGTCACATACGGGGTTATACTTTATTGCTGGTTTTAATGACGATGCAAGCCGGGAGTTATTTGAAGGCATATTTGAAGTGTTAGGACTATCTGGTATCGGTGGTAAACGCAGTGGTGGTTATGGGAAATTTGAGTTAGCTGACAATCCTATTAAACTAGAAGTTCAAGATATCTATAAAGATATTTCTGCTTTATATGCGTTGATTCATAATAAGCAAGGAAACATGATGTGCATTAGTGCCTGTGTTCCGACTAGTGATGAAGTGGCTACTTTAAAACAGAGTTCCTATAAATTACAAAAGCGTGGCGGTTTTGTAGGATCTGCAGGAAGTACGACTCAAGTGAAACGTAATTCTTATTATGTTGTTAAGGAAGGCTCTGTTTGTCCAAAAGCATTAGTAGGACAAATGCTTACTATTACGGGGGATACTTTACCTCATCCTGTATATCGTAATGGTATGGGCTTATGGATTGGGGTGGATTATGAGTAATCGTATAAATCATGCACAACTATCGCTCACTATTGTGAGTCCTACCAATATTGGTGGCCCTGAAAAGCTAACGACTAAGGATTATATGTATAATTACGATGCTGGTGAAGTATATCTCCTTAATAACTACGAGTGGTTTCGCTTTTTAGCACGTCATAATAAATTAGCTGAATTTGAAGAATATATGCAGGATGAGATGGTGAGACCAAATGGTCGAACTATGTATGATTGGGCTAAAAATGCTATTGATGCATCTCAATTAACAAAAGATACATTAGGTTCTGCTATTGGCTCTATTATGAAATCATCGATATATAATAAAGGGCATAAGAACTCATTGAATGATATTACGCCTCAGATTCGTGGAGCCAATGGGGATGTTTATATTCCAGGTAGCTCGATTAAAGGTGTTATTGATAGTGCTATTATTTCACATATGCTTCGTAGAGATACTAGGTTTAGAGCTACAGTGCAACAAAAGCTAAAGGAAATTTTACAGAAATATAGTAATTTTCAATATGATAAGCGTCGTTGTAAGCGTGAAATTAGTTCCGTTTTACGTGAAGTTAATAAGTTGATTGATCGTAATATACAAGTTCTATTCAAGAATTCAGAAAAGAGAGTCAATGGTATTTTAGCTAGTGCTTTCCGAGGTATTTCTATTTCTGATGCTATGCCTATGGGTGTGATTAAAACAGAGGTATTAAAGAAAGAGGATTCTTGTGTTGAGGAAGATGGAACTCATGATATTTCTGTACATCGTGAGTGCATTTTACCAAATCAACAGTTTTCCTTTACATTAACTCTTGATACGGATATGACTAAAGAAATAGGGATTACTAGTATCGATCAAGTGTTAGATATTTTACAGGAAGACTTTGATGCTACTCATAAGTTATTAGCCTTTAAATTTAAGAAGGTTAGTCCGTCTGTCTTTAAAGCTCTAGACTCAGCTAATGCGTATATTGGTAGTAATACAGGGTTTATTCAGAAGACTATTATTATGGCTGCTTTTACAGATGATGAAAAAACAGGAATTGATATTATTAGAGCTATTTTAGATGTAAATTTTCAAAAGGCTAAACATGATAGTAAGGATAAAATTATGGCACCACGAGCGATTAAATTAGTGAAGTGGAATGGCAATTATTATGAAATGGGGGGCATTCATATTGGCAGATAATGTTGAAATTATGGCCATTGAGTTAGCAATAACAGCAGATCCATCGATTAAAGTTGTACAGTCCATAGGTAGCGTGCTACATGGCGTCTTAATGGAGTTAGTGGGGACAGAATACGCAGGTCAGTTGCATGAAACGGGCCTGCGTCCTTATAGCCAATATATCTATTTTGATAAAGAAAAAGGTCAATATATTTGGCGCCTTTCTGCTGTAACAGCAGAGGCTGTTGAGCGTATATTACGACCAGCACTAGACATGCCTGAAAAGATTTTTTTGAAACAAAAACGAGGGCATATTTATATTCAAGATAGAACCATTTTAGAGGAAACCTCTTATGAAGCTTTAATGTCCAAGTTCTGGAGTGGTGAAGCAGAATATACGCAAGCTAAATTACGGTGTGTGACTACAACAAGCTTTAAGGTAGACCAACAATATACAATATTCCCTGAAGCATTTCGTATCTATCGCTATTTGTTGCGCCAATGGAATCAGTTCACTACATTTGAAATGATGGATTCCGATGATTTATTAGCTGCGCTTGAATCGGCAGCTTTCATTCGTGACTATAATTTGCACATGGGTATGTATGGTTTAGAAGGGGTTAAAATCCGTGGTTTCCGCGGAGAGATTGTTATGCAATTTAAGCGAAATTTAGTGATGCAACGCATCTTATCTCTATTGACTTACTATAGCCAATTCACAGGGCTTGGAATTAAGACCGCATTAGGTATGGGTGGCGTACAAAGTGAGGTAGTACAATGAGAATTCTCTATACCCCAGTAGGGGATACAGATCCTATTCGTGGGTGCTATGATGGAGGGATGCTTCATATAGTAAGGCATTATAATCCCGATATGGTAATCCTCGTATTGAGTAAGGATATGGAGCAAAAGGAAGAATCTAACCGTCGATTTTCTAAGGCTTTAAAATATGTGAAAGCTGATTTAGATATCAAGCTTATATATACAGGTCTTGAAGATGTACATCGCATTGATACTTTACAACCGTTTGTTGACCATTTCTATGAGATGCTTTCAGAGTATCCTGATGCAGAGATATTGATTAACTTAAGCTCTGGTACTCCTCAAATGAAGTTAATTATGTCTTATCTTAGCGTGGAGCATGATGCGGTACGAGGTATACAAGTTGATAGTCCTCAAGGTGGCTCTAATCGTTCTGAGCCAGCAGTTAATGATGACGAAGATATTGAAATCGTTATTGAAAATAACTTTGATGATCAAGAAGACACTGAAAACCGATGCCATGAACCTCAGATGGGATATATTAAGCGTAACAATCTTAAACAATCTCTCCATACTCTTATTAATAGCTATAAATATAAAGAGGCTATAAGTCTTTATCATGGCTATAAAAGAACCTTTAAAGATGGTGTTGTTATTGATGTATTACCGCTCTTAGAACATGCTCAATTGCGATTGGGTTTAGATTATAATGGTGCTTTACAAAAGTCTCGTAAAGTAGGCTCTATAAACTTATCTTCTATATTTACCGATAAGGTGCTACGCAAATTACATGAGTTTTTAATGCTTATGGAAGTGCGGTTAAAACAAGGTCAAATTGAGGACTTTATTTTAAAAACCACTCCATTTATGTATGAGTTGATGCGTTATTACTTTACTAAAGAGTTCCATGTAAACTGGCGTCAAGTTGAGAAAAAAACATCTATGGGCATAAGCCTTGATATGGTAGCATTTGAAAGCCAATATCCTAAACTATATACATCATGGAAGTCTAATACTAATAAACCTTATCGACAAGAGCTCCAATTATCTTTTAATCATATGTTACATATGTTGGAAGATCAGGATACAGTTGATACCTCTTTATTGAAGCAATTAAAAGAGATACGTAGAATTGAGAAAAAAATTCGCAATAAAATGGCTCATGAGGTTGTTGTATTTACAGAACAAGATATTTGTAGTGCTGCAGAGATTCAATCATTGCAATCTTTCTTACATCAGATTAAGGATATCTTCTTTATTATTACTGGACAAGAAAAACAGAATAAACTAATTTACGATACCATCAATACATATGTGTTAGAACAAATTCAATAGTGTGAAAATTCATTAAACTGAATAATTTCATAGATTATCATCTTTAGACCCAAATTGATTCCTTAGCGTATTCATTTGTATAAAAGGAGGCGACTATATGTCATCCTTATATGTTACAGAAGCAGGATCGTTTATCAAGCGTGACGGTGGTCATGTTGTAGTTGGTCGTAATAATGAGGTATTGTTTGAGGTCCCTTTAGAGCGAATCGAAGATATTACTGTTTTTGACTCAGTATCTATAACGAGCTCATTGGTAACTGACTTTATTGAACGTGGCGTACCGATTACATGGCTATCTGGTTATGGCAAGTATTTTGGTACTATAATCAATACGAATACTATTGACATTAACAAACATAAGAAGCAATTTGATCTGTTAGATGATAATGCATTTAGAGTGGCTATGTCACGTAAAATTATTCGGGCAAAGGTGCGTAATCAGCTGACTATTCTTCGCCGCTACGCACGTAATTTGGAAGAGGATATCAATATAGATGTACAGATTGCGAATATTAAATCTGTACGTAGTCATATTGGTGAATGTATGCGTGTATCTGAACTCATGGGGTATGAAGGGCTGATAAGTCGTCTTTATTTTGAAGCACTCGGTAAAATTGTGCCATCTGCCTTTGCTTTTACAAAACGTACAAAACAACCGCCTCGAGATCCGTTTAATGCCATGCTCGGATTAGGTTACAGCATGCTGTTTAATGAAATCTTAGCTGGTGTTATTAATGCAGGTCTCCATCCATTCGTAGGAGTCATGCATAGCCTAGCTAAAGGTCATCCAGCCCTCGCATCTGACTTAATTGAAGAATGGCGGGCGCCAATTATAGATTCTATGGTGCTATCTATGGTGAGCCGTAATATGGTAGATTTATCCGAATTTGATAATTCTGATAAAGGTTGCTACCTGACAGCAGAGGGGCGTAAGGCATTTCTAATGGCCTATAATAAGAAAATTCGTTCTGAAAATCAATATATTGATGATCGTAAAAGCTATCGTGAATCTATCTATAAACAGTGCAAGCAATTTGCTAGTGCCATTATACACGAAGATGTAGATTTGTATACGCCATTGGAGATTCACTGATATGAAAAAGTTTATCGTCCTAGTTATCTATGATGTGGTGGATAATAAAACGCGTAACCGTCTTGTTAAATGCCTGGAACGTTATGGCGTTCGCGTCCAAAAGTCTGCGTTTGAAGCATTGCTTAATAGGAAACAATATGATGCTATGATGCGGCGTGCTAGCAAGATGATTAATCCTTTAGAAGATTCCCTACGAGTATATGTCCTTGATGACATTATAAATATCTATACTTGGGGGATTGGAGAACGTAAGGAACAAGACTGCATTGTACTTTAAATATAAATAGTTACTCTCGATTAATACTGTTACGATGTAGAGGTGTAATTAATAATAATAGAATCATTAATATTGGTAAAAGTATTTCAGAGCTTGATGTTTTGTATTGATGATTCTATTATTGTATTATCTATTTTCTTATATGATATAATGGGTCTAGAATTTAACTCCTGAGAAATTAAATCTGCGCCGTTGTGATAGTGGTGCGGTTTAACGATGTTATTTTAACTTGCTAAAGTGCTTTTTGAGATTAATTTGTAATCTCCGCCGTTTTTTGCATTTTGGAACCAGTAAATATCTGTTGTTTCAAAGACAGGGTTAAATTAAATAATCCCCTGATGGGGACGGAAACTTGAGAAACGCTCTCAACTAACTGGCGTTTTTCTGCGTCACGTTAAATTAAATAATCCCCTGATGGGGACGGAAACGTCTACAACTCTATATATTGTATCAATGTTATCAATTCTTAAGAGTTAAATTAAATAATCCCCTGATGGGGACGGAAACTAGGCGGACTATCAAAGATAATCACTGTCCAATATTCAATTTGTTAAATTAAATAATCCCCTGATGGGGACGGAAACATAATTTCATGTCAACCAGCCATTGTTTAATCCTGTCCATATCAGTTAAATTAAATAATCCCCTGATGGGGACGGAAACGTATTACATTTTCTGTCTAAGCTATACTGAAATCCACCTACGAGTTAAATTAAATAATCCCCTGATGGGGACGGAAACAACGGCTTGCAGCAATTCTCGATTGATAAAGATTTTCATTGTTGTTAAATTAAATAATCCCCTGATGGGGACGGAAACCTGATAAAGACATATGTTTATACCTCTTTTATAACCCTCTTGTTAAATTAAATAATCCCCTGATGGGGACGGAAACAACAGCCGTTTTCTGTAATGATATTTGTAGGATTTTCTAAAGCGTTAAATTAAATAATCCCCTGATGGGGACGGAAACTGTAAGTGATTAACAGATTGAAAGACTTTGAAATAATCATTGTGTTAAATTAAATAATCCCCTGATGGGGACGGAAACCCTCACTTTCTCGCCTCTTTTTTATGGCGAACCATGCACCAAAGTTAAATTAAATAATCCCCTGATGGGGACGGAAACTTTACCACACTTTCATAACCGAATGTGGTTTTGAAAATATATAGTTAAATTAAATAATCCCCTGATGGGGACGGAAACAAATCCTCGCATTCATCAGGAATGCAGTAGTCTCGCTTTGGAGTTAAATTAAATAATCCCCTGATGGGGACGGAAACTATTCTACATTTCATGGTTAAATCTCCCGCAAAATTTATTGAGTTAAATTAAATACTCCCCTGATGGGGACGGAAACTAAAATACTTAGCCAATCCTATAGCATCTTCGGCTTCACCTGTTAAATTAAATAATCCCCTAATGGGGACGGAAACTGTTTGTTTTGTACTAGCATGTTTCATCTCCTTTTCTCTACTTGTTAAATTAAATAATCCCCATTAGGGGGCGGAAACAGTTCCAAGTTTGGTTTGCGTTTAAATCTTTTAGTGTGTACATGTTAAATTAAATAATCCCCTGATGGGGACGGAAACCATATTATCTTTGATGCCTTTTGGTAATTCAATAAATGTTTTGTTAAATTAAATAATCCCCATTAGGGGACGGAAACTAGCCGTTACAATCAATTCAAGATCATTCAACTTCATCACTGTTAAATTAAATAATCCCCATTAGGGGACGGAAACATCAAGTTCACTAAATGGAACATTATCTACACAATGTTGAATTTGTTAAATTAAATAATCCCCTAATGGGGACGGAAACTCAAATTTATCTACATGCACTAGTGTCTGCTGCGGCCCCAACTGGTTAAACTAAATAATCCCTTGATGGGGACGGAAACATTTATTTCTCCTTGTGTTAAAATACAAGTAGAGTATTTTCCAAGTTAAATTAAATAATCCCCACATTAGGGGGCCGAAGCTACTTTCCAGTACATGTTATATATTAAAATTTGCTAGTGAATGATTAAATAAAATAATCCCCATTAGGGGGCGGAAACTATTCTCCACGTAGGCGGTCATATACTCTTTGGCTATAATTCTTGTTAAATTAAATAATCCCCTGATGGGGACGGAAACTTATTTTGTAGAATTACTGGATCAATCGGTAAAGAAGCATAATGTTAAATAAAATAATCCCCATTAGGGGTCGGAAATGAACTGCACCCCAAAAATCGTCAAAAATTATTTAAAAATATTAGCAACTGCAGTTAAATTAAATACCCCCTTTTAGGGACAGAAAGGCACTACCTTATTATTGTAGGTAGTGCCTTATGTATAATCTAAGGGTTTAATTGTTTTGTATTATAAATACTTAAGGTTTTGTTACTTTCTCTCTTAAAATGAAGGGTGGATTATTGAAATAAAATTAGTGATATTTATAATATATAATATATTAAGTAACTATATTTATTATTTAGTGTGTATGGGATTGGAGAGCTTTCAAAGGATAAATATCATTTGCCATTTTCTATTGGTCATGGTGAATTTATTTTCTTTGGTGGTAACGAGGTTTCACTCACTATTTATAACTGATTATTGCCATTGCTTTGGGAGCTCTAGTATCCTTTATTTGTCTTACAAAAAGCAAATAGCCTTCCGTTGTCTAGTGTAACTAGATAACTGAAAGGCTATTTTCTAAGATTTCTTTATTTTCGAGATGCGCTCGATGTTTCGACTCGTCTGACTATCTTTTAATATGATAGAGATAAAGGTATATCGTCAAATTGAGATGAATATGTACAATTGTATTAGATTAGTATTCTTAAACGGATCTATTTTTGAGTACTGACAATTAAATTTAATGATAAGATGTATAATAAAGTATAGTGATTCAAGCAACATAATTTGCATTAGGTATACTCTTGGCAAACTGCATATGTGAATGTGTGTGGTGTGTAATTCGATGATATAGTTGGAGAATAGGGGGCGCTTATTATGGCAAGCACAGTAATCGATAGTAAAGTGTTTGGTGCATTATTTAGTACTGATGAAATGAGACATGTATTTAGCGATTTGAATCTTGTACAGAAATGGTTAGATACCGAGGCAGCTCTTGCACAGGCGCAAGGTGAGCTCGGTGTGATTCCTAAAACTCAAGCTGAAGATATCGTTAAATATGCTGATGCTAAGGCTCTTAATATTGACGAGATTGGCGAGTTCTACAAATCCTCTATTACCATTGTTCCTTTGTTGAAAGCTTTCAAAGAAATCCTGCCAGATAATGCAGGCGAATATGTCCATTGGGGAGCCACAAGCCAAGATATTGTCGATACAGGTCTTATCTTGCAAGAGAAAGAGGCACACCAAATTATCTTACGAGATATGAAATTGTGCCAACAACATGTACTCAATCTTGTAAAAAAATATAAAGATACCATTATGTGTGGTCGTACTCATGTTATTCATGCATTGCCGATCACATTAGGTTATAAAGTTGCTGTATGGGCCGATGAATTGGGGCGCGATATTCAACGGTTAGAAGAGATTGAAAAACGTGTATTTGTGGGTCAAATGTTTGGTGCAGTTGGTACATTAGCATCACAACCAGAAAAAGGCTTAGAAACACAACAACGCATGATGGAAATTTTGGGGCTCGGTCAACCGACCATCTCCTGGCATGTTGCTCGAGATAGCCAAGCAGAGTTTGCTAGTACACTAACTTTATGTGCCGGTACATTAGGCCGCATTGCTCATGAGGTTTTAAGCTTACAACGTACCGAAATTCTTGAGTTAGAAGAACCGTTCTTCATGGGTAAAGTTGGTTCCTCTACTATGCCACATAAACGTAATCCTCAAGTATTAGAAAACATTATCGCTGTTTGTCGTAGTGTACGTACCATTGCTCCTGGTATTGCAGAAGCCATGATTTGTGAAAATGAACGCGATTGGGGATGCTTATTAACAGAATGGGAATCCATCCCAAGAGCCTGTGAATTATTGGCTGCTGCTTTAGAAAAATCTAAAGACGTACTAGAAAATCTTATTGTATATCCAAAACATATGGAGCAAAATCTATACAAACTACGTGGCTTGATGATGAGTGAATGCATCATGATGCATTTGGCACCTCGTTTGGGCCGTATGACAGCACATTCCATTGTTTATCGTACATGTATGAAAGCCTATGAAGAAGAAGCACAAATGAAAGATGCCTTGATGGCTGAACCAGAGGTTACGGAAGCCTTTACAGAAGCAGAAATCGACTATATGTTGGACCCTCATAACTACCTTGGTCTAGCCGTTCAATTTGCAGATCGAGTACTACAAAAATATAAATAAATCACTATCCTATGAATACTAAAAAGCCCGTCCTAAGACGGGCTTTCCTTATATATTTATCTGTATATTTCTATTATTCGTTCCTTATTGTATCGTATATTAGTTCGTTCTATAATAGACTTAGGATAGTTAGATGAGGTTGGGCCTCTCTTCGTTTTTGAAGGGAGGGATAAGCCTATGAGTGATTATGAATTAATCATGCTCTTATTACAGGTGATAACTGTGGTTATTGCTTTTGGGGCATTAATAGCGCTTATTTGTCTTACAAAAGACAAATAGCCCTTCATTTCCACTAATCTGGAGATTAGTATAAAACGAAAAGGCCATTTCTCAAAATCTTATATTTTCCGAGATGAGCCTGACGTAGCTACTCGTCTGACTATCTTCTTATATTATAATAAGGTTATGATATATCGTCAAATTATGATGAACACGTGTATGGCATACAGTTTGATAATGTCGTTGTAAAATAAGAAAAACTCCTATTGGCTTTCACCGATAGGAGTTTTTGGTTTTATAATTGTAATTTTATAGTACTTTTAGGCCTATTATTAAGTCACAGATTATAACAAACTGATTATATTTCTTTTACATCATCAGGTATAGCCAGTGGAGCCGGTGGTTTACCCATGGATCGTTCAATGAACACCACAGCCACAAAGACGATGAGGCTGACGATGGAACCAAAGATGATGGACATGATGCCATATGGGTTGCCAACGAATTCCCAGTACACGCCTGCGATGGAGCCGAGCACGATGGACCAAATGCCGGCGCCAGCTGTTGCATTTTTCCAAGTGAGGCCAAGTAGGAATGCAGCGAATGGGCCAGCGGATCTCATTGTGAAAGCAAATACGAGCATCGGAATGATGGCTTTGCTTACGAGGGAGATGATGATGGCGATGATACCGAGGAATAGCACGCACAGACGGCTGTAATTTGTGAGCTGAGCGTCAGTGAGGCTTTTACCAAAATGATGTTCCACAATATCCTTGGTAAATACAGTAGCAGCGCCTAAGAGGTCGCCTGCGCCTGATGAAAGCGTAGCCGACACGACCGCAGCCATAACGAAGCCTGCCATTACAGGAGGCATGAGGTTAAGCGCTACCGTTGCCACCGCATTATTCGCTTCGATGTTCGGGAATTCAGCCAATGCTACGAGGCCTAAAACCGCAGGAACAAAGGCGAATAGAGCCATAATAATACCACAAATGATAGAGCCGAGAACGGCCGTTCTTTCATCCTTCGCTGCAAAGTACCGTTGTACGGATTCTTGGCCGGTGGAGAAGGTCATGAAGTACATAATGATGAGGCCGATGATGGTTTTCCAACCAACCTTCGTAAATCCTAATTGTTCAGGCGGCAATTTCGCAACTACCGATTCCCAGCCGCCCACATTGTGCAATACGAACGGCACAGCGAGGGAGAAGCCCCCAACGAGGACGAAGAAATGGATAACGTCCGTCATCGTAACGCTCCACATACCGCCGGACATGGTGTAAATTACGAGTACCGCGCCGCAGATGAGGATGGCGAGCTCTGTTGAAAGCCCTGTGAGAACGCTAATAATGGTTGCAGTTGCTGTAATCTGTACGCCTGCAAGTGTAATCGTTGCCAGCATGGACAGAATAGAAGTAATGAGATGGCTAGACGCGCCGAAGCGACGGCCGATGATCTCTGGTACTGTTGTTGCCATGGCACGCCGCAAGAGTGGTGCGATGAAAGCAACGAGAATAACACCAATCCCTGCAGATACTACGTACCAACCTGCAGATAAACCCCAAGAACCATACGCTTTCGCTGCTACACCTACGGTGCTCCCACCACCGATTTCTGTAGCTGCTAATGTGCCTGCCGTCATAAGAACCCCAATACGACGACCTGCGAGTAGATAGTCAGTACTATCTTTTACACGAATATGACAATACACGCCGACTAATAAATTCAGTAATAAATAGGCGCAAACAATAACCCAAATAATAGTTAAAGCCTCCATATGACACCTCCAAAACTTTAAAATTTAGAGCTACATACTAAATCACCCTTACTACTTGCGGTGCATATATCAAGTATAGTTTAATTATCCATAAAAACTGGGGAAAATACAAAGAGGAGTTTTATTGCTTGTTGGAGAATATATATACATTGGGAATAAAAAAAGCCCGTTATTAACGGGATTTTTGGGGCATTAATAGCACTTATTTGTCTCATAAAAGACAAATAGCCCTTCGTTGCCTAGTGTAACTAGATAACTGAAAGGCCATTTCTCAAGCTTTTTGTTTTCAGAGATGAGCCTGACGTTACGACTTGTCTGACTATCTACCTATATTATAGGGATAAAGATATATATCGTCAAATTAAGATGAACCTCATATATTAAATCAAAACAAACCTCATGCATAGTGAAATATAAAGTTATAAATAATAGGCACAGCCTTGTTTGCATAGTATACTTATGCTAATAAGGCTGTGCTTATTTATTTTATAATTTGAGAGAGGTTTTTATGTTACGTAAAAGTTTCCTACTGATGACGGCGATAGCTGTTTTTACCATGAATGTAAGTGCTGTACAGATTGAAGTGCCAGCCGGACAGCTGCCTATGCCTGGGGCAGATGCGAGCATTCCTGCTAATGCGTATGAGAATTATCGGCATATTAATAAGGTTGCGGAGCATGAGGCAGAGTCATATAGTCAATTTGTAAAATCGAATCCTACAAATCCGCCATCTACGTTTGATAAGTTAAATTTGGAACATCCTGGTTTTGCTAAGGCTTTGGAGTTAGCAAATTATTCTCAGTCAACGGTTGTATTGATTCATGAAGGGGATAAGAATATCAGAATATCCGTGCCAAATATCAGCTTTCGTGGTGATGTTGTAGAATCTCCGTCTGGAAAAGAAGGTCCTTTTTTTGCTGTTAGAAACTTGAGTGCGTTTTTAGTGGTAGGTCCACCGCATGGCAAAGCACTTGATACATATACTGAAAGTAAAGGAAAATATATGTATCCAGGTTTACGGAATACATCTTGGAAATTTATGTCGAACAATGCTCGTGTGATGTATACGGAATTCACACCGAATGATACAAAAACTGCCTATGGCATTATTTATGGTGGTTGGGTAAATACGGAAGATCCATATCAAGATAAAGCTCCTGAAGTGGTGATGAGTAATTATATTATTCCATCCATAGAATCCTTAGCTGGATTAGATAATTACAGTCAGATTGAGCATTGGGGAAACTTTAACTATCGCATTCCTAAGATGGCTAAGTTAGTTAGTGAAGCCGTAGAGAATGAGAGATATGAGGTGAGAACCTATGAGGATACAGGAGTTAAAATACGGGTAATACGTAGCGCAATCAGGAGTAAAGAGACAGATAACACGCTGATTAAGGCTCCAATAATATATTATTTACATAAATATAATGATTTGGAGACGCCTACGCAGTACGCAGTAGTATGGAACAATGGGATTGCAGGTTCTTTAGTTGATGCCTATAAGCCCAATCGAGAATCTTATCTTCGTCATGTTGTGAAAGATTCTGTATACTATTACAGTTATCGCATTAATTATGATGAAAGTAAAACGTCTTATACACATAAACAGCTAAGAGATATGATTGAATATGTGGGATTTGATGATGCGGCAAAATTACGAAAAGAACCACAATGGCGAGAGAAAGGGTCATATAAGGAGAGACTCGAAAATAGCTCAGTATTTATCCCTTGGTATATGGAATGGGTTAAACTGTTGACTCAATAAAAAACTTTGCTTTTTAAGCTTGTATACTATTAGATAGGAGAGAGCTAATGAGTAAACTCAAATATATTAAAATTATATTAGTGCTTTTGCTTAAATCTTATCTCATTTATCTATGGGTCAACTTCGTAGGGGCGTTTACTCAGCTACTCTATTATATTTATATATTGAAAGTATATTCATTAGAGGATTTCGGACTATTTCTATTCTTTCTCTTTGGTAATATATGCAGTATTTTGTGGCTTGTCTTATGGTGTAAGCGATTACCGCCGGCTTTTAACAAGCCTAAAATATATTATGAAATTAAAGACTGGATACAATCTAAGAAAGAAGCAGCACCTATCTATAAAGTCCTATTTGGCAGTTTACTGCTTTTGCTAAAACTATGTCTTGTAGTGTATATCTTTATCTCTGTCTCTACTGTTTTAAGTATTCCATTGATAAATTTTTAGTATCTTGTCTCACAAAAGACAAATAGCCCTTCATTTCCACTAATCTGGAGATTAGTATAAAACGAAAAGGCCATTTCTCAAAATCTTATATTTTCCGAGATGAGCCTGACGTAGCTACTCGTCTGACTATCTTCTTATATTATAATAAGGTTATGATATATCGTCAAATTATGATGAACACGTGTATGGCATACAGTTTGATAATGTCGTTGTAAAATAAGAAAAACTCCTATTGGCTTTCACCGATAGGAGTTTTTGGTTTTATAATTGTAATTTTATAGTACTTTTAGGCCTATTATTAAGTCACAGATTATAACAAACTGATTATATTTCTTTTACATCATCAGGTATAGCCAGTGGAGCCGGTGGTTTACCCATGGATCGTTCAATGAACACCACAGCCACAAAGACGATGAGGCTGACGATGGAACCAAAGATGATGGACATGATGCCATATGGGTTGCCAACGAATTCCCAGTACACGCCTGCGATGGAGCCGAGCACGATGGACCAAATGCCGGCGCCAGCTGTTGCATTTTTCCAAGTGAGGCCAAGTAGGAATGCAGCGAATGGGCCAGCGGATCTCATTGTGAAAGCAAATACGAGCATCGGAATGATGGCTTTGCTTACGAGGGAGATGATGATGGCGATGATACCGAGGAATAGCACGCACAGACGGCTGTAATTTGTGAGCTGAGCGTCAGTGAGGCTTTTACCAAAATGATGTTCCACAATATCCTTGGTAAATACAGTAGCAGCGCCTAAGAGGTCGCCTGCGCCTGATGAAAGCGTAGCCGACACGACCGCAGCCATAACGAAGCCTGCCATTACAGGAGGCATGAGGTTAAGCGCTACCGTTGCCACCGCATTATTCGCTTCGATGTTCGGGAATTCAGCCAATGCTACGAGGCCTAAAACCGCAGGAACAAAGGCGAATAGAGCCATAATAATACCACAAATGATAGAGCCGAGAACGGCCGTTCTTTCATCCTTCGCTGCAAAGTACCGTTGTACGGATTCTTGGCCGGTGGAGAAGGTCATGAAGTACATAATGATGAGGCCGATGATGGTTTTCCAACCAACCTTCGTAAATCCTAATTGTTCAGGCGGCAATTTCGCAACTACCGATTCCCAGCCGCCCACATTGTGCAATACGAACGGCACAGCGAGGGAGAAGCCCCCAACGAGGACGAAGAAATGGATAACGTCCGTCATCGTAACGCTCCACATACCGCCGGACATGGTGTAAATTACGAGTACCGCGCCGCAGATGAGGATGGCGAGCTCTGTTGAAAGCCCTGTGAGAACGCTAATAATGGTTGCAGTTGCTGTAATCTGTACGCCTGCAAGTGTAATCGTTGCCAGCATGGACAGAATAGAAGTAATGAGATGGCTAGACGCGCCGAAGCGACGGCCGATGATCTCTGGTACTGTTGTTGCCATGGCACGCCGCAAGAGTGGTGCGATGAAAGCAACGAGAATAACACCAATCCCTGCAGATACTACGTACCAACCTGCAGATAAACCCCAAGAACCATACGCTTTCGCTGCTACACCTACGGTGCTCCCACCACCGATTTCTGTAGCTGCTAATGTGCCTGCCGTCATAAGAACCCCAATACGACGACCTGCGAGTAGATAGTCAGTACTATCTTTTACACGAATATGACAATACACGCCGACTAATAAATTCAGTAATAAATAGGCGCAAACAATAACCCAAATAATAGTTAAAGCCTCCATATGACACCTCCAAAACTTTAAAATTTAGAGCTACATACTAAATCACCCTTACTACTTGCGGTGCATATATCAAGTATAGTTTAATTATCCATAAAAACTGGGGAAAATACAAAGAGGAGTTTCTTGGAACGTTGGAGAATGTATATATATTAGGAACTAAATTATAAAATTATTAATCATAGGCACAGCCTTATTTACATAGTATACTTATGCTAATAAGACTGTGCTTATTTTATTGAGAGACAAGATTCATTTTTTGAGAGAGGTTTTTATGATTCAACGTATTTTGATGCTAGCTCTTGTGTTGCTGGCTTTCACCATGCCTACAGAGGCAATTACTTATCAGGAATTGAAAACGTCGCCACAGTTTAAGCTTGTTTATTCTCAGTCGATGAATGGGCCCATAGAGAGTGGTGGCTTGTATATCTATTTAAACACTTATTCGATTGAGGCCCTACGCTATGCACCGCCACAGTATTCCTTGCGCGGGACTTACTATATTGTGATGGATACGTCTTATCAATCTATCATCAATGAGAGACAGCTCACCGTGGATTATGATACTAACTATTCGTTAGCGACACTTATTCATTCGTCTCGTATCATGAATCCGAGCCCGTCTATGTTGGCTTTGATTGAGGCTAGTGAAAGTAAGTCTGGTTTAGCTATGACAGGGGTAGATGTAGCGAGATATACATTTGATGGGGCGACAAAGCCAATGCATTATGTAAACGATACGCGTAAGGTCCCACTTAACCGTAATAATACTATTATATATGATATAGCGGATGCTATGTTTGTATCTGTATATCAGCAGCATTTTGATGATATTGTGGCCCAATGAGGTGGATGATGAAACGCATATATTTACTTTCACTATGGTTACTAAGCTGCCTCGTGTTGCCAATGCAAACCCAAGCCGTATCACAAGCTGACTTATTAAACGCAGAACGATTTGAACACATCGATTCGAGTGCTGACTCTGGAAGAGGAGATGGAAAATATTTGGATCTTTCATCTGTTAAGTCTGTAACGGCGCCGAATGGCCATCGTCGTATTGAAGCCGTCATTTATGTCTCCATGCCTGCTGCGAATATGATTCAAGGACTTTCAGTACAATACGATTACCAAATGGATCGTTCTTTGCGCCATTTGATTAATGATCATGATAGAAGTTTAAAACAAGGTGATAAGACCCCATATATCTCTATTTGGCGTGCAAAGCAAGGAAGTTCAGGAATTACAGGGACCGTTAATGATGGCGGTACCTATTACAATAATGGACAAATTCGCCAACAACGTATATATGCAGAAAATCTAAAAGCTATGATTCTACCTGCTGAATTTGGTGATGAAAAATATAAATTGCCTAATTTGATCTATAAAAAGATCTTTGGACTATCTTATGATGATGAGTTGTAATATTTATGTATGGCACTAGAGTGGTTAAAACAGTGAATAAACATAGATTAAAGATAAAACTTGTTTTTGGACTCCTAATAAAGCTTGTACTTTTACTTATTTGGGGAATCTCTATTTGGGCTTTCTATACATTGCTCTATGATCGATATGTATTAGAAGCATATCCATTAAGGGATTATTTGCCAGTATTGATATTTACCTTTGGGAATATTTGGGTTTTACCGTGGCTTATTTTGTGGCATGAGAAACTATATCCAGCGTTTGATAAACCAAAAATTTATTATAGAGTGAAAGCTTGGTACTTTTCTTTGAAAGACCAATCTTTAGTGGGGACATTTATCTTTTATAGTATAGATTTTGTTATAAAGCTAGGGATATTAATGTATGGCACTATTATTGTTTTAGCTATTGTTATTTTTGTGTTTCTTACCTGGCTCCGATTCTGATTATTATTGGACTGATATTTCATTAGCTTTTGAAAGCTCCTAAATACGCATATTAGATTTCTGATATATTTTTAACTTATTTACATAATGTAAAAGCCAAGCTATTCATAGTTAGGAATAACTTGGCTTTTATTAGTTTATTCGTATATTTATATAATATAATGCTTATTGTATCGCATATTAGTTCGTTCTATAATAGACTTAGGATAGTTAGGCGAGGTTGGGCCTCTCTTCGTTTTTGAAGGGAGGGTTGCTTATGAGTGGTTATAAAATCATTATGATTATCCTTGGGATTTTATCAGTCATGATATCCTTTGGAGCACTTGTGGCGCTTATTTGTCTAGAAATAGCAAAATAGCCCTTCGTTTCTTCGGAAATTAGATAAAACGAAAAGGCCATTTCTACATATTATTAGTTTGTGAGATGAGCCTGACGTCACTACTCGTCTGACTATCTACCTATATTATAGGGGTAAAGATTTATATCGTCAAATTGAGATAAACTGGAGGTTCTTATGAAACCATTTGAAACAAAAGATTATAAAGCTTTTACCATGTTCGAAGATCGTTGGGCTCTTGTTACGGCTGGAACGCTTGATGATTTTAATACGTGTACGGTTAGTTGGGGCAGTATGGGCAACGTGTGGGGCCCGAATGGCGGCGATATGTCTACGGTGACGGTGTACATTCATCCAGCCCGCTATACGCAGAAATTTATGGCAAAATACGATACCTTTACAGTGAGTTTCTTCCCTGAAAACTACCGCAAGGTGCTTGGTTACTTAGGATCTCATTCTGGTCGCGACGAAGATAAGGTAGCTAACTCTGGACTAACACCAGTTGCAGCAGGTGATGGCGTGACTTTCAAAGAAGCAGATATAACCTTTGTATGTAAAAAACTGTATGAACATCAATTTGATGAAGCTCATTTAGCAGACCATGTAAAGGAATATTATGCAGCGAATCCGGCTGCGTATACTCAAGCTGGCAAAGATCGCTGGGAACCGCACTATATGTACATCGGCGAAGTAGTTGACGCCATAGAGGGGTAGTTTGTTTATATACCTTATACTATTAGGTTGATTTTGAACGGTACTTTTAAGGGCCTGGATCTTTTATGCCTCTGGAAATAGAATATGCTCTTTCAGTTTAAAGCTAGGATTATTAGTAGAGTCAAAAAACTCAATCATATTCCGTAATTTTTGAACTTCCTCAGCACTTAAAAAACTTGGATAGAAGATAGTATAAGTAAAACTATATATGCCATCATAGGAGTTAAAGTTTAGAATGTGATCATCCTTATTAGGTTCATAGCTGTGTATGGATAGACCAGGGATGTTATTGTTCCATACAACTGAGTAATTGATATAGTCTGATGCTGATGGATGGTAACGGTAAATATCCCAGAACGTATTTAAATCAGTTTTAAAATTGTAATGACCATTTATAACAAGTTCACGGGCATATGGGTTTTTAGGAACATTGTCAGTAGAAATAAAGAATGTTATGTCTCCTTTTTTGTAGTATCTAATATCTTGGTGGTCGGTGCCCTTACTTTCACCTTCGTATATGGCGTCTTTGGGTACACGGTATTGTACACCGTTTAAGTTTTCTATGCGTGAATATTGATTTAATTCATTTAGGTTTTGTACAGAGGGAAGCACATAATTAGCCAATAATTTATCTGTAGGAACCTTATTCAGAACGGGGTTGTTATCATAATAGACAAACCCTGCGTGATATAAGGGATGACGCATGTTATAGCCCTTAAATTTAAAATTTATTGTGTCGATGGTGAGCGTTGTTTTTTTATCGTTTTTAAGGTGTGGCATTTTCATGCTATCCCAAGTGCTGTAGGTAACAGTAGGATATGAAAATACAGTGCCTTTTATATCAGAAATGTGTTTTGCTGGATTACGTTTTGCCATGTCCTGAAAGAAATCACGAACATTCTTGTCGGTTAGTTTTTCATAAGCTATTTTTGTGTTACGCCAGTCATAGTCTTTGTAATCAGCATAGTCAATTTCTAAATTGAGACTTCCGTTATCGGTTAATACTCGATAGTCCTCAATGGTTCGACTTGGATTTTTGTAACGTCTTATATTATAATCACTTTTTATGCCTGCAACGGGGAATGAAAGCCGAATTTGGTTGTATTGATCATGAATGGAGATGACTGTATTATGGTAATGTTGAGCACGATATATAGAGGCTGCTTTAGCATACTTAATTTCGTTTTTACTAATACCGTTAGCCTTGTCAGTTGCTTTTAATGTTTCCACATAGTTTACTACATCCTTTTCAATATCAGGGTTTGTGGCTTGGTAGTTTACGTAGGCATCCTTTGGAATCTTCGGATCTGCACCAGGAATATTAACATCGATGGCTTCTACTGGTGATAATATAGTGCTCATGATGAAAGCACCCACTAATAGTGATAGTTTGGTCATGGTAGTATCTCCCGTATCTATTGGTGTTGTAAGTAATCCATAGATTATGTTATTAAGTATAATTATATAACTAAGTGGCTATATTGATTCAAGTATTCATCAAAATATATCATAAAACCGATGAAAAATAAGTATACAAAAACTAAGTGTAATGAATGGCTTATATAGGGAACTCTTTTATTGATAACTACTATAAATAGC
>ERZ772855.1297-NODE-1297-length-24837-cov-3.449722_pt1 | contig 24837 bp, 24 predicted proteins | sample MGYA00511900_ERZ772855 | MGnify/ENA primary metagenome ERZ772855 (study PRJEB29015, sample SAMEA2737701) | human gut metagenome | biome: human gut; feature: human-associated habitat; material: faeces | place: China | collected 2012 ... | reverse complement strand
TTTTTGACTATTAAGAACTGCATTCATAATATACTACATCAAAAAACACATCTCAATCATTTTATTATGAAAAATTTATAAACCACTACCACAAAAAAATACCGGATAAAGACGCGGTTCCAAAACTTTCTGCGTTCTTTATCCGGTATCTATCATTCTGCTATGTTTTCCATCGACTTATCTATAAAGCCTAAAAACTTTCTGTCTCAATTAATCCTCAAACGGAATAACTGCTCCATCATAAGTATCGTTGATGAATTTCTTGATGTCATCAGATTTTAATACTTTTACAAGTGCCTGGATGCCAGGGTTGTTCTCGTTTCCTTCTTTTACAGCGATGACATTTACATATGTTTTTGCTGCCTCAGAATCAGATGTCTCGTATGCTAAGGAATCCTGTGCTACAGAGTAACCTGCCTGTAATGCGTAGTTACCGTTTAATACAACGAATGCAACTTCCGGTGCCACTCTTGCTACCTGTTCTGCTGCGAGCTCTTCGATCTTTATGTTGTGCGGGTTCTCAGCGATATCGTTGACAGTTGCCTCTAAGCCGGCGCCGTCTTTTAAAGTGATGATGCCGTTATCCTGTAACAGTAATAATGCTCTTGCTTCGTTTGTGGTATCGTTTGGTACTGCGATCGTATCGCCGTCTGCTAACTCAGAGAGATCTTTCTTTGTTCCCGGATAGATTCCGAATGGCTCATAGTGAATGCCGCCTGCATTGACAAGGTGTGTACCTTTCTCTGCGTTGAAGTTCTCTAAGTAAGGAATGTGCTGGAAGTAGTTTGCGTCGAACTCGCCGCTCTCTACTACCTCGTTTGGAAGTACGTAATCATCAAAAATTGTGATCTCTAAGTCCCATCCCTGATCTGCAAGGATCTTCTTTGCTTCCTCTAAGATCTCTGCATGTGGTGTTGCAGAAGCTGCTACGGTAATCGTGCCGCCCTCTGTTGTCTGTGTGTCAGCTACGCTCTCGGCTGCTTCACTTTCTGCTGCAGTGGTGTCTGCAACTGCTGCATCATTTGTTTCTGCTGCTGCGTTATTATCTGCAGCTGCATTGCCTGCTGTGTTGCTGCTGCCGCATCCTGCGAATGCAGATACAGCTAAAACGCCTGCTAAGATTGTGGTAAGTACTCTTTTTTTCATAATATGAATCCTCCTTGTTTTGCGGAGCAAAATGCGACTGCCTTTGCAGGAGCAGAGGATTTTACTCCTTGTTTATACAAATGTTAAAAAACATTGTTTACGTTTATTTTCTGCGATCTAAATTGCTCGCAAGCTTCATGCCGATCGTCTGGAATATCTGGAATAAAATTACCAGTAAAATAACCGTTACGATCATGATATCGGTCTGCCATCTGGTATAACCATAGCGGATTGCGATATCTCCAAGTCCACCGCCGCCGACGGTTCCCGCCATTGCGGAATATCCTAAAATTGTTCCAAGTGAAATGGTTGCCCCTACGATCAGGGATGTACGCGCTTCCACCAGCATAACTTTCGTTACGATGGTAAAATTGGATGCTCCCATGGAACGCGCTGCCTCAATGACACCTGCGTCCACTTCCTTTAAGGAAGACTCCACCATTCGTGCAATATATGGTGCTGCTGCTATGACAAGCGGAACGATCGTCGCTGTCGGTCCATAGCTTCTTCCGATCAGAAATCTTGTAAACGGAATCAGCACGATCAGTAAAATCAAAAACGGTACACTTCGGATCAGGTTCGCGATCACGTCTAATACCTTGTAAACTGCTGCGTTCGGATGAATTCCATCTTTGTCAGTGACCGTTAAAAGAATTCCCATCGGAAGTCCGATCACATAACCGATCAGTGTCGATGTCAATGTCATATAAAGTGTGTCCTTGATGCCCTCTAACAGCATCATGATAATCTGCTCATTCCACATCTTCGGTCACCTCCTCAACTGCGAGTCCTTTTTCTTTTAAATATTCCTCAATATCCACCTGTAAATGTCTATCCTCCGGAAGTCCTAAAATCATTTCTCCCTTGGCTACACCGCCGACATTCTTGGTGTCTGCCCTTAAAATATTGACCGGTGTTTTAAACTGTAAGATCATGTTTGCAATGACCGGCTCAAATGCGGAATTTTCAGAAAAGACGATTCGGATCTTTTTATCTCCCTGCATGCGCTCCTGAACTGCATTTGCCAATGGTGCATTGTTATTCCCCGGCTGATCCCTTAAAATCAGTTCCTTTGCAGCTTTGGATTTCGGATGGGAAAAGATATCCTCCACAAGTCCGTCTTCCACTAACACACCATGTTCAATGATCGCCACATGGCTGCAGATCTCACGGATCACTGACATCTGATGTGTGATGATCACGATCGTGATGCCAAGTTTTTCATTGATCTCTTTTAGCAGCGATAGGATCGAAGCGGTTGTCTGTGGATCTAATGCGCTGGTCGCCTCATCGCAAAGTAAAATCTTCGGATCGGAAGCAAGTGCTCTTGCGATCGCAACTCTCTGTCTCTGTCCTCCGGAAAGCTGTGCCGGATATGCCTTTTCTTTTTCAGAAAGGCCAACCGTTTTTAACAGTTCTCTCGCTCTTTCTCTCGCCTCTTTCTTTTTCTTTTCCTGAATCTGCATCGGGAAACATACATTGTCAAGTACACTCTTTTGCATCAGAAGATTAAAATTCTGAAAAATCATCGCAATATCGCTGCGCTGCCCTCTTAATTCCTTCTCTGTCAATGCTCCTAATTCCTGACCCTCGATCAGCACCTGACCTTCTGTCGGTTTCTCTAAGAAATTTAAGCATCGTACCAGTGTACTTTTTCCAGCTCCCGACATACCGATGATTCCGTAGATATCGCCCTGCTCCACCGTCAGATTGATATCACTTAATGCCTCAACGGTCACTCCCTTTTGTTCAAACCTTTTATAGAGATGTCTGACCTCAATTGCTGCCATACATGTTCTCCTTTCTTCCTGCCCTATGTGAGCACCTGTCTGCACTCCGCGCTCCATATTAACACAAATTTTATTTTAAGGCAAAAAAACAGATGCTCCCTCGCGGAAACATCTGTTTTACATTTTCTATCAACGCATAAAATCAGATATCTTTCCGCACACGAAATCGTCCCATACAGCACATACACATCATGCCGCACATGGATCCTGTCATCATCATTTTGTCTGCTGTTGTATAGGTCTTAATTTCTGTACGCATATCTGATCTCTCCTTTCTCCTACTGCTCTGTCTTGATTTGATAGTCCTTATTATAACAGGTAGTTACAGAAAGTGTTAATATTGGAAACCTTGAGTTGGTTATAGGTTTCACCTATAACTGATTACATCACATTTTCCCTGTATTTTTTTAATTCTTCGATATAGATCTCCCCGATATGGCTGACTTTTGCCCCTTTCCGCTTCACATAGCCAATGCGCATTTTCTCCGTTTCCTTTAACGGGATTGCCATATAGTCACTGCCGTTTAGTTCCTCACAGATAATTCCGGAACAGAGCGTATAGGCATTTAATCCAATCATCAGATTCAGAAGCGTGGCACGGTCATTTGCCTTGATGAGTCTTTTATAATCATAAGTACTCTTCATTTCCTCCGCCAGATAAAGCGAATGGTGTTCGCCCTGATCAAAAGAAAGACATGGATACGCATCGAGTTCTTCCATCGAGATCACTTCCTGTTTTGCCAGCGGATGCCCGGACCAGAGGTAGACATAGGTGTCGCAGGAAAACAGTTCAATAAATTCCAATCCGTGTTCTCTGATGATCTTATTCATGACTTTCTCATTGAAATCATTCAGATATAAAACCCCAATCTCACTCCGGAAATTTTTTACATTCTCAAGTACATCATAAGTGGTGGTCTCATGGACTGCAAATTCATACTGTTCCATTCCGGCCTGTTTTACCGTCTCCACAAATGCCTTGACTGCAAATGTATAGTGCTGCATGGATACGCTGAACTTTTCTTTGACCTGCTTGTCGATATAGCGGGAAGTGAGCAGTGTAAACTGCTCCGTGACCTGTCTTGCATATCCTAAAAACTCTTCCCCCTCCGGTGTCACCAGGATTCCCCGGTTAGAACGCACAAACAGATCAAACCCGATCTCCGTTTCAAGTTCCCGGATCGTCTCTGAGAGACTCGGCTGGGAAAGAAATAGTGTCTTTGCCGCCTCATTCATCGATCCGCAGTCCGCGATCGTCAATGCATATTTTAACTGCTGCAGTGTCATCTGATCCTCCCTTTAACCTTCCACATCCCCGGTCTGTTTTAAATATCTCTTCTTGCTCGAAAAACCTCTTCCCGACACTTCACTGACTTTATTGATAATCACAAAGGCATCCGGGTCTACTTCATGGATCAGTTTTTCCGTTTTGGCAAGCTCACGCATGGATACCACCGTCAAAAGCATCATCGTGTTATTTCTTAAGAACCCTGTCTCACTGTTTAACAGTGTCACACCGCGGTCAATATCTTTTAATACCACTGTGCGGATCTCATCAATATGGCTGCTGACGACCTTGATCTGCATTTTCGTAGTTCCAAGCATCAGACATTTATCCAGCACTGCGCTGTATACGATCACAAGCAGAATGCCATAGAGTACCTGCTCACCTGTGCTGTGAAATACCTGAAGGAGTAAGATCAGCATATCAAATACATAGATGGAACTTGACACCGGAATCTTAAAATACTTATTTAAGATCAGCGGCGGAATATCCATGCCGCCCGTGGAAGCCCCCATCCGGATGACAAGTCCGATCGCTGCCCCGATACAAATACCGCCAAAAACAGTACACAAGATCAGGTCACCGGTAATCCGGTAACCCCCAAGCAGCCTTGTGATCAGTTCGAGTGCAATCGGGTAGCTGAATGTGCTGACAATCGTATTTGCCGCAAACTTCCACCCGAATGCAAAAAATCCGATCAGAAACATAATGGTATTAAATACAAATACAAACACGGTGACCGGCGTGTGGAAAACATCATTGACAAACAGTGCGATACCGGTCGTTCCACCGGTGATCAGCCCGCTTGGCAGAATAAACATTGCAATTCCAAATGCATAAATGCAGTTTCCAAATATCACAACCAATGTTTCCACAATTCTTTTTAAAATCTGTCGCATAAAACTCTCCATTCCTGCATGCGAAAAATCTTATTCTTCACACGGATGTCTCTCCGTAGTTACTCTTCGTCATCCTCATCCATGACATCTTCTTCATATTCGTCATACGCTCTCTGATGTCTCTTTTTGCTGCGGTTTTGATCCTGATGCGCCACATCCCGGATCAGACTTACGATTCCTTTATAAATCTCCCGTATGACCGCAAAAATAAAAAACATCACGATAAACCCGACTACTCCAAATACGATATCTGCAAATTCCATATTGCCGGTATTCGTCACCTTCTGTCCGATCTCAATCGCAAATGTGATCACGATGATCAGTGTAAAAACATAAATCCATGCAATCACCATCACATGATCGTGTTTTGCGAGCCATTTAAAAACAGGATACACCACAAAAATAAACATCATTCCCAAAATTCCAATGACTAAAAAATGCAATTCCTTATCACTGAAATTGTATTCGTATGCATCATTGAACCGGAGCAGATAACTATGTATCTTCGCGAGCAGTTCCACAATGCCATAAAGTAATTCTTTCATAAACCTCATCCTTTCTACCGGGAATTATCGTAATATATCTTTTTTAATTTGTAAAGAAAGAAACCTTTAATTTCCCATAAATCAAAAAATACCCGGGGTCTTGCGACTCCGGGCATCTCTCATCTACTTTGTAACCTGTGATCAATATACATGTTTCTTTGACTTATGCGCTTCTCTTGCCTCTTCTACTGCGGCATGATCTGCAATATTGATCTTGGCTGCTGCCTTTTTCTTTTTTAATGGATGTTTTGGATTCTTATCTGACATACTATACGCTTCCTTTCTGCATATCATCTTTCATCCTTTTACTTTATTTCCTTGCTTCGGTTACGTTATAGCACTATAAATCAGCAAAGTCAAGTATTATCCATCTGTTTTTTTGTTATTTTATGATTTCTTTTAAATTTTCAGAATATTTTTATAATTCATAATCTGAACCTAATGCAGTGTAATATACACGAAATCCATGCCTTTTCTTCTCCACATAGTCCATCCGAATCAGCAGATTGATAAATTCCTGTATCAGACCTTTTTCCCAGCGTCTGTTATACACTTCATTCACTGCTTCCGTTAACTCATCAGTACACATCTCTTCATTTCTGTCCCACAGAATATTTAAGATCATATTGGCTGTGTCCGGAAGATTGTCTAAAAATACACTTTCCATCTCCATCACTCTGCTCCTCATCTTTCGTAATGCTCCGGTACTTATTCAAACCGTGACTTTCTGCCCATGAGTTTAGCATAGATTTGATGGCATTAAAATAGATATGTCCGATATTCTCGGAAACACGTCCTTTTCACATTTATATTCTTAATATAGCGGATTTTTCCAGGTTTATGCGTCAATTCCAAGTTCCGCCGGAAGGAAACGCGGACAGACATTCTCGGATGACGTGATCACGGACGCCGCCAGACGTGTTCCAATCTCCACCGCTTCCTCTAAGGTTTTTCCGTATGTCAGACCACTTGCCACACCTGCGCAAAACGCATCGCCTGCTCCTGTCGTATCTTTTACCTGTACTTTTTTTGCCGGGCAGATGCCGTATGTGCCTTCCCGGTCTGCATAGACCGCACCTTTGCCTCCCATCATCACAACCATGGACGGAATATTGGCACGTTTTACACAGCCTGCAAGAATTTCTGCGAGTGCTTCCGGTGTCTTTTCGCTGTAATCATCCGAAAAGAACATCCCTGCCTCTAACTGGTTACAGATAAAACAGTCAAATTTCCGCAGGAAATCTCTTCTCTCTGCCGCAATACTCATATTGCTGACAACCCCGTAAAGCGGTTTTTTAAACTTTTCACACAGACTTACCACTTTTTTTACGATCTCTTTATCCATATCCACTTCGATCACGACAGAATCAGCATTTTCAAAAATCTCATCCCCGGCTTCTTCCAACACATCAAGAATCGGCATCAGATTCGGTCTCTGTGAAATTGAACCGGCAACATCTCCACGATGGTCAAATACGGCAAGCCAGGTTCCCATTCCATTTGGAATCGTTAACATGTATTCTGTATTTACTTTATGATTCTGCAGTTTGTGAATGACATCACTTCCAAGTGCCGAATCATCCACAATTCCCAAAAATGTAGGGCGCAGTTCGATATTCGCGATATCTTCTACAACGTTACGGCTGACACCTCCATGGATATATTCGATTCTTCCCGCATTTCTCCCATCCGGGATATAAATATCTTCCGGAAACCCCTTGATATCCACAAATACTGCACCAATTACTACAATTCCATTTTTATTTACTGCCATATATTTCAATTACCTTTCTATCGTTTTCTGATATGGATCTCCGGGATCGCCACACTGTCATAAGTAATTCCCGGCTTTTTTTCATCTTCATCTGCCGCATCCTCCGGTTCATGTGTATGGATCTCCGGAACCGCAAGATTATCATAAGTCAGATTGTATTCGTGACCTTTCTCTCGTTTCTTTCTGAATTTAAACATACTTACTCCGTTTCTTCTATTATAATATATTGATGAAAAATGTAATAACCAGACTGTTGATAAAATCTGCAAACAGACTTCCGATCAGAGGAATGATCAGATACGCCTTTACGGACGGAGCATATTTTTCACACAGCACCTGCATGTTTGCCATGGCGTTCGGTGTCGCGCCCATTCCAAATCCACAGGTTCCGGCTGCAAGCACCGCTGCGTCATAATCTTTTCCCATCACATAAAATACCACAAACCTTGCAAATACACAGATCAAAACTGCCTGTACTGCCAACAGTATGATAAGCGGCAGTGCAAGCGACGCAAGCTGCCACAGTTTTAACGTGATCATTGCCATTCCAAGGAACAATGACAGCGAAATACCACCGATATCATTGATCTCTCCCATATGGATCACAAACTTGCCGGAATACTCTCCGATATTACGAAACAGTGCCGCTGCGATCATTGCGCCGATATAGATTGGGAACGTCATTCCTGTTTTCGTCAGAAGCCAGGAAAAAACGGTGCCCAGTCCGATTGCCAGAATCAGCTGAAACACTGCAGATGCATACATATTCGTATGACGCTCATGTTTCTTTTCATCTTCCACCAGAAGACTGTCATCTTCCGGCACAACCGTATCGAGCAGATTTTTCTTTTCGATCAGTTTCCTGCCAAGCGGTCCGCCAACCAGACTTCCCGCGATCAGTCCAAATGTTGCCGCCGCGGTACAGATCGTCGTTGCACCTTCCACATTCAGATCCTCCAGAACCGGGCCAAACGCGCCCGCAGTTCCGTGTCCGCCCACCATCGGGATCGAACCGGTACACATACCGATCAGCGCATCAATGCCAAGCAGATGGGATGTTCCGATTGCAAGCAGATTCTGTAAAACGATCAGGAGAATGACCAACCCTAAAAATATCGCCAGCGACTTTCCACCACTCTTTAACACCTTCAGATTTGCCTGAAATCCTACTGATGTAAAAAAGAATACCATACACACTTCCCTTAAGGTATCATCAAAAGAGATCTCCATAAATCCACTGCTGTAACAGATACATGTGACGATTGCAAATAGCAGTCCCCCGACGACCGGCGCCGGAATACAGAATTTTTCCAGCACATGTATCTGTTGTTTTAGATAACTACCCAGCATCAGCACCAGCACCGAAGCTGCCAATGTCTGATACATATCCAACTGAACTTCCATATTTATCCTTTCGATTCTAATTCCCAAACCGGATCTTATTTTTCAAATCCGGTATTTACTCTGTCGGCACCTCGATACCGCACTCTGCATAATATGCCGCCGCACCCTTATGAAACGGGATTGTAATACCTCCAATCGCAGACTGCTCGTCCTCTTTTAATTCGATTGAGGCCGCATAGCGGATATCCTTTCCATGTAAAAATAAAAGTTCCGTCAGCTCTTTTACCGTATTCTCCGATAAACTGTCACCTGCCAGAAGCACCGCCTGTACAGACAGTGTTTTTACCTCTTCTGTCTGACCGGTATAAGTGCCTGCCGGAATCGTATATTCGGAATAAAACGGATATGCCGCCTTTAACCGGTTCCGGCATTTTACATCAATACTCAACAGCCGGATTCCGCATTCCTTTGCCAGTTCCCCGATCACTGTAGTCTGTGTTCCCGCTGTACAAAAGAACGCATCGATCTCTCCATCTGCAAGTTTCGCTGCCGCCTCCGTGTAATCCAAATTGACAGTCTTTACCATATCTCCGCTGATGCCCTGTGCCTGCAGAATCTGGTTTGCGTTCCGCTCTGTCCCGGATTCCTCTGCCCCGATACTGATCGTTTTCCCAAGAAGATCATCCAATGTCTCAATCTCTGAATCCGTGCGCACGATGATCTGACATGCCTCCGGATAAAGCGCTGCAACCGCTTTATATCCCTGGTATGCTTTGTCCCGGAATTCCCCGGTTCCATGATAGGCTTCCTCCACCAGATCTGCCTGGGCAATCCCCAGTTCAATATATTTGCCCGAAAGAAGTCTGACATTTGCTGCAGATCCGGCAGTATTCCTTGTTTCAAGTTTATACGAAAAATCCTCTTTATTTGCAAGACTGACATATGCATTGGCAAAGGAATCGTACATTCCGCCGATTCCCGCAGCTCCAAACCGGATTGTTTTCCGGTTTGCGCCGCATCCTGCCAGCATTAAAATCATTGCCAGTCCAAGAAAAATATACCGACTTTTTATCAATCTATGCCCCCTCCTTTTCGATTAACTTTTATCTGCATGTTATGCATCTGATCTCGCATATGCATTTTTCATCTGACCGCTCAGTTCAAACAGCACCTTATCGAGTGTATCTGTGGTTTCTTTCTTTAACATTCCGGCAACCGCACGGTTTGCCTCATGCCGGATCTCTTTTCTTTTTGCTGCATCCGTCTCTTGGGAAAGAAGTGCATCATAACGATTAATCAGCTCATGACCTTTCGCTAACACATGTTCCTTATATCTTTCAATATGGAATACCGAACTGCGGTAAGAGGCGTCTGCCATCGCCGCGATCATCCTGCCTGACCAGTAAAAATTGTCCGTGGAAACCTCCCCTGTGGTGTTGCAGAGATAGTCCGGTGTCTCATCGATATCCGCATAAAACGGAACCAGTACATTAAACGCATTGGATGCAAATGCGATCCACTCGATCACATTACAGTCACGTTCCATTCCCGGACGCATCTGGATCACAGCCAAAAAGTCATTGCGGTTGATTCCGATCGAGCGGTATGCACCGCGCATATTTTTCTCCCCGTATGCCGCATACGGATCGTACGGCGTCCCCTGGAAGTGGGAGGACAGCACATATTTTACATCCTCCACCGTGATCTTCTTTTCCGGTACCATACACCACGGAATGTCGTCGGACTGCGGGGTATAGTCTGCATGTTCTCCATCCCAGACTTTCGTGTGCGGATTTAAGCAGCGCTCCATATACCACGCTCTCGGTGTATTGTATACATGGTCTGCATCATCATGGCTGCCAAACGCATCTCTCGGATTTAAGCTGCCGTCCATTGAGAGATTCAGATGATTTTTCTCAATAAATTCTTTCATATCCGAAGAACACATATATTCTTTCTGATCAGATAGCGCATCCTCAAGATCAAAGTGGTCAATACCAAGCTGGTTTGGCATGACAACATATACATCATCCGGCACCCTTCTTGCGATCCAGTGATGTCCGCCGATCGTCTCAAGCCACCAGACCTCATCCTGATCCTGAAAAGCGATTCCGTTCATCTCATAGGTGCCGTACTGTTCTAACAGAGAACCAAGGCGTTTCACACCCTCTCTTGCACTGCGGATATACGGCAGAACGATACATACGATATCCTCCTCGCCGATCCCGCCAGGTACTTCTTCTTTTCCATCTTCCGCCGGCTGAAGTTTAACTAACGGATCTGCTCCAAGCACACGCGGATTTGATGTGATCGTCTCCGTTGCTGTCATCGCAACATTTGCCTCATTGACACCTGCCGCTGCCCAGATTCCTTCTCCCTCCACGGCATTTGGCACCGCCGTATAGCGCATCGGATCATCCGGAAGTTCGATTGTCACATGTGAAATAACAGATTTATATGTTTTCGGCTGCTCATCCGGATGAATAACAACAAATTTTTTCGGTGTAAAATGTCCGGAACCGGAATCATCATTTCTTGCGATCATCGTAGAACCGTCATAAGATGCTTTTTTCCCAACAAGTATTGTAGTACATGCCATTTTTATTATCTCCTCTCAAGTGTTTTGTCTATTCTGCCTCGTCATAAAAAATTTTGTCTTTTTCTAACACTGTTCCGACACCATCCTTCACCTCAACAATGCAGACAGAACAGTTTTTCGGGATTCCCCCGCGCCAGATATCTTCTTTATCATCATAAAAATTTGCCAGAAGACAGCGTCCGGCTGCCCCGTGTGTCGATATGAAGATCGTAGCATTTTCATACGCCTTGTTCTGTACCAGCGACTGATAAAAATCTTCGGTCCGTTTCAAAACATCCTGAAAACTTTCCCCGCCCGGAGCCCTCATGCAGTGATACGGATCATTGTAAAACTTATCAATAAAATCCGGTGGAAGGACTTTGCTGTCTCTCACACATTCTCCCTCCCAGTCGCCAAAAGAAAGTTCTATGATACGTCTGTCTGTGATCATAGGAAGATGTCTTCCCGCCATCACAAGCTCTGCCGTCTGTTTTGCGCGGATCAGGGGACTTGAAATGACAAGATCAAAATCTATGTCTTTCATGCCTTCACCGGTTAATTCTGCAAGACGGATGCCCGCATCATTTAACATGATATCACGCTGTCCCTGCAGTTTTTTCTGTTTGTTCCACGATGTTTCACCGTGCCTGATTATGTATAATTTCATCTTTTTGCCTTTCTGTACTTTATCTCCGGGTAATAAACGAATTTTCTGCTCATTGCCTAACACATTATAGCATGAGATTTTTTCTTTTCCAAATCTTATCTATGATTTCAGATTACACCTGTCACTGACGTATTTTTTCCAAATCTGGATTCTTCACAGCCGATAAGCATTTTTTCCGCACAAAATAATAGCAGATCACCTGCATTATGATCGTAGCCAGCCAGGACGCCGGATACGAGATAAACAGAAAATACAGGGATCTGTGAAGCGGGAAAAATACAAAGATCCATAAAATACGCATCCCGACCGTGCCGATTACAGACAATATCATGGGAACAGAGGAATACCCCATACCACGCAGTGCGCCTGGGAAAAGATCCATGATGCCGCACAGGAAATACGGCACGGTTGTGATGGAAAGTATTTCCAATCCACATGCAATCACATCCGGTTCTTTGGTATAGATCGTCAGTATCTGTGCCCCAAAGAAATATGCGCTGCATCCAAGCACAGCAGCAACACTCACAGACAAAATCAGACAATCCATCAGCACCCGGTCCATTCTCTTATATTTTCCCACACTAAAATTCTGACTCGTAAAACTCATGCAGGCCTGTGTGATGGAATTGACTGAAACATACAAAAAGCCAAGCAGGTTATTGGCTGCCGTATACCCCGCCATCGCCGTCGCACCAAAAGAGTTGACGGACGACTGTAACAGTGCGTTCGAAAAGTTGATCACTGTACTCTGAATTCCTGCCGGAATCCCAACCTGAAAAATCTGTTTCAGATAAGCACCATTGATGGACAGATTTGAAAAATGAAGCTGGTAACTGCCCTGCGTCCTGCAAAGGCAGCGCAAAACAAGGATACAGGACACACACTGGGAAATGATCGTTGCGATTGCAACCCCGGCAACATCCAGATGGAATCCAATCACCAGGATCAGGTTTAATCCCGCATTGATACAGCCTGAAATGATAAGGAAGAAAAGCGGTCTTTTGGTGTCCCCGACTGCACGGAGTATCGCAGCGCCATAATTATAGAGCATAAAAAACGGCATTCCCATAAAATAGATCCGCATATATAAGGTCGACTGACTGATCACGTCATCCGGTGTGCCCATCAGTTCCAATGCCCCCTTCGCAAACAATACACCAACAAATGCCATCACTACACCACTGACCAGCGCCAGCGTAATCGCAGTATGTACAGTCTGTGACATTTCTTCTTCCCGTCCTGCAGCATAAAATCTTGCCGCAAGCACATTTGCTCCAAGTGAAATTCCAATAAACAGGTTCACAAAAACATTGATCAGTGCGGTTGTGGAACCGACCGCTGCAAGCGCCTGACTGCCGCTGAATCGTCCCACAACGATGATGTCAACTGCATTAAACATTAATTGTAAAATTCCCGAAAGCATCAGAGGGAATGCAAAGGAAATTAATTTATCCATGATAGTGCCGTTACACATATCGATTTCATATTTATTATTTTTCAATGAGAGGACTCCTTTCCTGATTTCTTACTATCTGTATTTTATTATGCGTATCTTGTTATGCATAAATTTGTATTGAGTATTTTACATTGCGTATCTTACTGCCTTTTTGGGGCTTCGTCAATAAATTTTGTTTGGTTATCAAAAGGGAGATTTAGAACGTAATGGGGCAGCCTGCTGGTGAAAGCAGACTGCCCCATCTTCAGAAAACATGTAAAAATTTTATTATCGTGAATGATTTACGACCCGGACGGGATGCGCACGATATAATGCTCTCCATCCCGTTCCACCCGTGTTAAGACCGGAATATGTTTTTTACGAAGCTGATGCACAACCGGATAGGTCAAAAAAACATCGCCTTCCACATAAACAACTTCCGGTTTTTCCTTTAAAATCTGTTTCACCTGGTCTTTGATCCGGCTCTTCCACTGCTGCTTTTCCATGATAACTTCTCCGTAAATTCCCTGCACCTCAAGTTCCGGGACATCCGGCAGCGCGCAGTGTGAAATGCGGGCATGCTCCATTCCTGGCAGCTGCTGTAAGAGTTCATCCGCTTCTTTTCCACCGCCAAAATTTACGATCACCGGCTCCTCCTTAAAGCAGGACAAACTGATCTTACATGCCGCCACGGCATCTTCTAATGTGCCAGCCGTCATCAGAAAACCTCCCTTGTGGCAGAAGCCTGCACTGAAAAGTCCTGTTGCCTGCACCAGCTCCTCATTTTCTAATCCAAGCCATTTTCCCGGGAAGCAGCACTTGTAATTCATGGAGTATTCTCTTTTCTGTGGCTGGATACAGTAACCGCCGCGGTTGGATGGGAAAATCACAAATGCGATATCGGTTTCTGAGAGCCTTTTCTGACACGGGATAAATTCCGGCAGAACCAGTATTTTCGCCTCATCTTCCGGTTTTTCTCCTGCCTCAAGTGCCTTCTGCTGTGCCTCTAAAACTTCCTCGATCCGTTTATCTGCCCGCTCATTTCCAAGATAGCGTTCAAATTTATTTTCCAAAATCATTCCGGCTACACCGACTGCCCGGAAAAATGCGTCATCACTGCTGCCCGCTGCATCCCAGGTCGGATTGAAATTTCCGATCAGTGTTGCGAGTTCATTTTTCTCCCCGGTATTGTCATTGTTATCCAGCGGCTGAACAAATGCCTCATCAAACGTCTGCGCGAGTTCCTCTCCTAAGATTCCGGCTCCAAGCCGCTCCCAGAGCAGTCCAAATGCCGCATACGGCACTCCGTTTTCACGGATCCTGCTGTCTTTCTGATGATGGTCATACTCTCCGCGTCCGATATCAAATACGATTCCGTCATAGCCTTCGGGAACTTTGCTGCCACGCGTGATCGTGATTTTCGGATTTAAGTAGAGCAGCAACGCTGAGGAAAAAACGTCATCCGCGTGAAACTTACCGCTGTGGGTAAATGCTTTTGCGTCTTTTTTGGTGATCTGTTGTAATAATGTGTGATTCATGATGATATCCTTTTACCTTTTTACATGATTACCTATTTTAAATTTTAAACTGACTGATGATCGTTTCAAGTTCATCCACAATTTCTTTATTGTCCAAAACCGCATCCACAATTTTCTTAAACTCTTCATCGATCTTTGTCATATATCCGGAATTTTTCACTACTTCTTCCTTCTGTTTATCAAACCCATCCATAATGCCATTTACATAATAATGAATACGTTCCATACTCTGCTGCAGTTCATCTATACAGCCCCCAAACTTCTCCATCTGATCTTTAAAATTATGTGCATCGCTTGCATATTCCTCGCCTGTATGTACGAGAACATCATAATCTGAAATAACATTTGTTTTCACATAGTTTAGCAATTCAAAAGAAGCTTCCGCCAGTTTATCTACGATATCCACGATAAACGTATTAATTTTCTGAATTTCCCCTGCAGTCTTTGATGATTCCTCTGCAAGACTGGATATCTCGTTTGCCACAACTGCAAACCCTTTGCCACTTTCTCCCGCTCTTGCGGCCTCAATGCTTGCATTCAGCGCAAGAAGGTTTGTCTGGTCTGCAACATTCAGAATCTGGTTTGTAAGCTGTTGTATCCGCTCTACTTCCTTCGATTCTTCAATTTTATCTTCAAGCGTCTTTCCAATTCTCACAATCGTATTCTGCATACATTCTCTGGCAGATACGGCATCTTCTTCTAACTTTTCCGCTTTTTGTCCAACCTCACCAATGTACTCTGCCTGCGATTTTGTCTCATGTATGACGGATGACATCATTTCCTTATTGCTCTGTGCATTTTCAGCGATCTTATGCACCATGTCGCTCATTTCAAGAACCCTGCCTTCCATAGCGTTCATGGTAGCATTTACTTTCGACACTTCATTTGCAGACGAAGTTACAATATTATTTACATGCTCTGAATTACTTAAAAGTTTCTTTTCACTTGCACTGATATTTTGAATGATCTCACGCAAGTTCTCCAGAAAGATATTTAAACTGTCTGCAATATTTCCAACCTCATCTGTCGATCTTACATTTATCTTCTGTGTAAGATCTCCCTCTTTCTTTGCAAGCTCACTCATTTTCTCCGCTATCACACTTACATTTCTTGACAAAACACCACTGATAATAAGCGAAAGTGCTGCTGCTATCACCAATCCTGCAAGTTCAATGATTACAAATTCTTTTATAAATATGTTTTCCTGAAGTCTGATATCAGTTGCAGAACAATCCACTCCTACAATTCCTGCAATTTCACCGGAACTATTGTAAACCGGAGCAAATGCACTATAAAAATCTCCCCACTCATCGGATGTCATTTCACTATCAACTGTGGCATTTCCGTCAAATGCCTCTGCTATTTCATCATAAATCTCATATTCTTCGCCAATCGCAGCCCCTTCTTCGGTATCAGCATCAACAATAAATTCCAGCCTGTCACCATTCATCCGCATTGTATATATGTATTTGATATCATCTCCACACAAGAAATCCTGCAGCTGCGATAATATTTCTTTATAATTTTCTGTTTTCTCATCTCCGGCTTTAATTTGCTCTAAAATATCACCATCGATTCTTTCCGCGGCAATTTTAGCTGAATTTCTGGCATTTTTCTTACACTGTTCTAACAATGTATCTTTCGCCTGTACGATAAAAAACCAGCCGATCAGATTCGTCACAATCAAAACACATGCTATCATCCCGGTCAAAATTTTTGCACGTATGCTGATTTTAAAATTTTTCTGTGATTTACCCTCTTTCATGCTGTCCTCCGCCCTTCATATCATTTATATGAATATTATAGCGTTTTGCATTCTCTCTGGCAAGAAAATCAAACTTGCTAAGTTCTTCTTCCCTTGTCCGGCAATGAATCATTCCATCGTCAGCATACCTTTCAAATGGTGCTTGCAGAAAATTTCTTTTTCCGCATATTCCCCGATATCCTCGACCTTGCGCCAGGGAGACCGGAATAACATTTTGCATTGATTGACGGTGACCCTGATCAACCAGTTTTTCAAATGGAAATCTGATTCAATCCGATACTTTCCTGATAGCCCGCCACCCCATATTTTGTTACCGCATCCACGACAGGGAGCAGCCTTTCATCTGTAATCTTTTGCAGCATTTTCTTTCTCTTTTCAGAAATTATTTCTTTCGATCTGCACTGCTCATAATCGAAAGGCGTCATATGCCAATAGCAGAATGTTCCCCGATAGTACTGCGATAATTTTTGTGCGATCAGTATCCCCTCCGGATCGAGATCGCCGGAATAATATACCTTAGTTCCTGACTTTGCAAGCAGTTCTAACACCAAAAGCCCTGCCAGTCTTGGCTGCCCATTCATGCACATGCACGACTTTTCTCCACAGATCAGGGCAAAAACAGATGGGTTTTCCACGATAAAGATCTCATGATCCACACACTCGATACGCTCCCATTCAGAAAGTACTGTAAGCGGCACCTGCACCATATTTTTTTCCTGACAGAATCCGTCCATCCCTCTGTGCAATTCTCCGTTCTTTTTGATCGCATGCACGTTATAAAGCAATGCATAATTGGAAATATCATCGATTAATATCCCGGCAAGAAGATAGCTTTTCTGTCTCTTATATGCAGGAAACATTTCTAAAGTTTCCACCTGTATGCCCCTCTGTCCTAAATCCATTTGTATGACCTGATAAAGGATCTTTCCCTCTGCCGTGCCCTGGTCAAATGCATGCGGATTTCCGGTTACAGCAGCGGCAAATACCGCGAGGTACACACTCTTTTGTGTGCGGTACGGCAAAGCGTTATATAGGTTCGCACACAGCCAGAGAAGGCGTTTCCACTCTTTTAAGTTCTCTTTGTCGCTGCTTTTTAAAATATTTTCGAATGTATCAAACTCCAAAAAGGCAGGAGTCCCTTTGAAATTTTCAAGGAACTCCTTTTTTATCTCCCGTATCTGATTTTCTTTAAATGCCTTTTCCTCTGCCTTTCCAATCAGCGCTTTTCCAAAATACTCTGCCAGCACTTCTTCCGGTGTGACCGTCCCATATTTGCTGCAGGAAAGTGCTTTTCGGAATTTTTCAGCAGAAACCGTAATACTTTTTTTGCCATGAAAATTCTGGCAGAAGAATCCTTCTAACGTGTCAAGTCCGTCCCCGGATATATTCTTTACAGTCACTTTACCCGAAAATCTGCCGTAGGAACTGTATTTCTCACGAAAACCTGTAAAGATGCGCTGCCAGATCTCATTTTGCCTGAAATATGCCACGCAGTCACGTTTTAACTTTTCATGCCCTGTCAAATTGTTCAATCTCTATCCCTCTTTGTTCTACTTTTTCTTCATCATCTAACAGTTCTTTACTGTGTCCGTTCCATAAATAAGGCATTACGGTAACAAATTTCGCGTTTTCCGGGCGGATCAGCTGATAAATTGCCAGCGCATCCAGCGTATCACAGTCTCCCCACAATACCTGTGAATTGATAATAAAATCAAATTCAAACTGTGTCATCAGGCGGAACATGTCTCTGATATTCCGGTTGTCGACACCGGCAAATGCCTCATCTAACGAGATCAGTCTCGGCGCATCCGCCCTGCCGCCCTGATATTTTGCAACGACAGCAGAAAAGAGCGGTACATACATGGACATTGCTTTTTCTCCTCCACTGAACGTACCAAATACACTATTGGTCAGTTCCTTCTGGCGCTCTCCGCTTTTTTGGGAGAACAACTGAAATTCAAACCATTTTCTATAATCAAGTGTTTCTTTCATGATCTGATAAAAGGAGATCATTCCGGCACTGTCACGCGCATTGCGTCTCGCCTCGTCGACCTTTGACCTGAAATGTGCAGAAAGTCTTGCCGCCTCTTCTTCACTCATCAGACGGTAATCTTTCTTTAACAGTTCTACCAGTTCCCTGGTGTCAAGCTGATCCTCTTTTTCGGCTGTCTTACTCCTCCATCTGAGACTCAGTTTCAGACCGCTTGACGTATCCATGCCATTCATCAGCGTATTCATTTTCTGCACCCACAGATTCGACGCATTGATCTTTCCCCGGATCTTGCGGCTCACAGTATTGACCAGAATATCTTCGAATAATTCCCGGTCTCCGTCTTTGATCAGGTTTTCAAGCTCACTGATGTCTTCATCAAGATGTGTCAGCAGACTTGCAAACGTTACCTTCGTCCCCTGATATCTTGCTGTGATATCAAGCCGCTTTGGGGTATAATCATCTATTTTCTCACTCTCATCCGATTCTGCAAATAATTCATTCTGCGTAAGCTGATAATCGGTCAGAAAACCTCTGTTTTCAAAATATACCCTGTTGAGGTCAGCGATAATACTGTTTTTTTCCATATCTTTGATATCTGTCAGCAGATAATCATAAATATGCCCTGCATCATCCGTAATCTCTTCTGGTACAGCCACATAAAAAAGTCCCCGCTCCTGTTCATAACATTTCCGGTAAAATTCCACTTTCTTTTCATATACCTTTATCGTATCCGCATTGCTGATACGGTTCGCTTCGATCAGCTTTGCTTCATCCGTCTTTTGTGTTTTTTCGGTCACACGTTTCTGAAACTCTTTCGGAAATGCATTCAGCCACGAAATGCAGGCATCTAACCTGTCTTTGACCGCTTCATAATCTGTCAGGGCAAGCTGTTCCAGAATGGATGTTCTTTCTTCCTGTTTTGAACTGATCTGCTTTTCGGTCTCCCTTATGTCATATCTGATCTGATCCATATCAAGATCTAAATCTTCTAAATGAACTTTGCGCTCCCTTAAGTATGCCGCGCTTCTTAAAATCATTTCATGTGCCGACTTTAACTCTACCAGATTTTTGTCATATTCCTCCGCTGCACTTTTTGCACTCTGGAACGTCTCATAAGTACAGTTGAGATACAATTTTTCAGCGATCTCAATCGCACCCTTTTTCTTTTCCTTTATTTCTTCCAGAAAGGCTGTCAGCTGCTCCCCCGTCTTTTCATTTTCACTCCGCAGCAATTCATACTTTTGTTCTTCCGCTAAGAGCAGCTTCATTGCCTCCCTCAGATCCGTATCGCCCGGAAGCGCATCATATTCTCCAAGAACAGCGATCACCGGTTTGCCACTTCCATATTCTGCATAAAACGCATGTGGAAGATGTTCTTCATTTACAATCACAAATCCTTCATGATGAAGAAGCTCACGGATCATATCCGCTGACTTCTGCTCATTCCCGCCACTCTCAGGATTATTCCATAAATTAGTGCAGATGTCCACGCAGGTAGACCTAAGTTCCTCCATCTGCCCAAGCATCTCTTTTTTCGTCATATCTACCTCTCCTTTTCCATCCAATTATACACTATTCTTACTTTCCGGCTTCTTTTTTCTTTCCATAAGTTGCAAGTGTTACACCGATTGCTACAAATACACTTGCAAGAGTTGTCAGATAGTTTGCTGCTCCCGGAAGCCAGTTGAAAAGACCTGCGTTAATTGCAATACCAATGAGAATTGCAAATGCAAGCATACCACCTGCAAATTTGATTCTTTTCAGTCCAAACTGCATAAGCAGGGCACCAAACAGTGCCGGAAGCAGATAATTCAATGCCTCTATCACACTTGCCGGCATTGCTGAAAGTACAGAGCTTCCGAGGATAACTCCGATCGTCAGCACAGATACGTTGATGACGATGGATGTCGCCATACCGATTACTGAAACGATCGAACCTTTTTCTGTTCCTGGTTCAACGTCAGCTGCGACCTGAGCCATACCGGCACAAGGAACTCGCATATTGGAAATATTTCCTGACAAAAATGCCATGTATGTACCTACCGGACCAAGTACGGTAAAGTAAGAAATCGGTTCTACAACCCAGAGAAATCCGAATGCACTTGCTGCAGAAATAAATGCGGTGGCAAGTGCAGCAGGTTTTGGAAGAAGTCCGTACACAACTGCCAGTACAAGTGCCGGCAGGAAAGATAATACAGCTCCAAGCAATCCGGTAAGTTTACCAATCTTATGCATCTGCGGCATATATTCGCCTTCATAAAAATCTTTTTTTTCCATGTTCGCTCCTCCTTTAAATCACGGCTGTGATGATCATTGCTGCCAGAATTGAAATCGTAAGATTCCATTCTTTCAGCCATTCTTTTTTTCTGAAATGGTTAAAAGTATTGCCATAAATACAGCTCCAAGTACGCAGGCAACTGAGTTTTTATTCAGCTTGATCAGATGAGAAGATGACATTGAACTAAATGCACCAATGATAGCCGCACTTGAAATTGCCATCAGTTTTGCCGGATCTCCACCTGAAATTTTGTGCTGTACCTTGTCCATACGGCTTGCAGAAATAGTTGCAAAGATGATCCATCCGATCGATCCAAGGATCATGGTCCATACTGCCATATCAAGTGCTAGTGGTGTCAGTGTATCTGCTCCAAGCTGTACACCAACTGATGCAGTACCAAAACCTGCTGCGATAGATTCAAACATAACGGAACCGATCAGAGAAAGTCTCATCCACGCCATCGGTCCTCCAACAGTGATCAGAAGGGAAAGCATTCCACTTAAGATTACAATAGATGGTCCAATGGAAGTGATCGCGCTGCTCTTGATTGCGTTCTTCATCTGCTTTTCTGTAAGTCCGATCTTCTTTCCTGCCGAATAAGATTTTTTTGCAAAGATCAGGGCCTGTGCGATAACGAGTATTACCGGGATTCCACAGGCGATCCACATCGGTATACTGTTGGCGATTTTCATAGCATCCATATTGCTACCTCCTTAGAAATAAATAAAATATTCATAAAATTTATTGAAATTATAATAAAATTATCGCGATAATTCTATGAATAAATATTCACTTTTCTTTTAAAAGGCATATAGAGGTGAAAAAAAATTCACTCCCATATGCCCTTTCATGAAAAAATATTTTATTGATAAATTCTTTCAGCAAACAATTTGTATTGCCATTTTCTATAAGTCTTTCAAAACTTCCACTTCGCCAAATGCTTTCAGAAATTGTTTTTTCCCATATCCCGGAAATTCCAGTTCGATCATCATCTCGTCCTCAGAAATAATCTCCCCTTCCCCATACTTCGGATGTCTGCCTTTTCGCTCTGGCTTCCGTGTTTCTTTCTGTTCTTCTTCCTCCTGCTTTTTCTCCCTGATCAGCTCCCGCGTCTCTTTCCGCAGTTTCTGCAGATTCGCTTTCCGCGACTCACTTCCCGGCTTTTCTTCCCAGTCGAGCAGCTCCTCCGGCAGCATCCGCAGATAATTGCTTGGTGTCTCATATGTCCCCGGGATCGTCGGATTTGTATAATAGGAAAGTTCCAGATTCTTCCTTGCACGGGTCAGTCCTACGAAGAACAGACGGCGCTCCTCTTCTTCCTGTTCTATGCTTTTGCAGCGAAGCGGAATCAGTCCCTGATTCATTCCGATGATGAATACATAGTCAAATTCCAGACCTTTTGAGGCATGCAGTGTCATAAGATGAACTGCGTCTTCTTCCTCCGTCTGTCGTTCTGTATCTGCCGCTTTTTCCATCATATGTTCGCCTGAAACCGCATTCAGCTTCCCTTCTGCAACATACTCCCGGATCATATGAGGTCTTTCCGGAACCGGATCCTCATCCTCTTTCTGTTTTGCCGGAAGAACATAAGGAAGTTCTGCTCTTTCAAATACTTTTTCCAGAATCTCTGCCTGCTTCTGCACCCGGTAGAAAACCGCAATCTCCCGGTAAGGAAGTCCCTGCTCATGAAGCTCACGGATCCGCTCTGTCAGATACTCTGCCTCGATAAATGGATCATAATGATTCCTTACCAGAATCTTCTCCCCTCTTTCGCCACTTCCCTCAATCTTTCCTCCAAACTGAAGAAAACGGTTCGCCGCTTCCAGGATCACTTCATCGGACCGGTAGTTAACCGGCAGAGTCAGTTCTTTTGCGCCAAATCTGTGCTTGATCAGGAAGAACATATTCGGTCCGGTTCCTCTCCAGCTGTAGATCACCTGATTCGGATCCCCCACCGCAAAAAAGTGGGTCTGTATGCCTTTTAACGCCTCCAGAAATTCCAGCTGTTTTTCGTCACTGTCCTGTACCTCATCGACAATGATCCACTTAAGATCCAGTACCTCTTCCTGCTCTTTTGCCACCTGCGTTCCTTCTTCCAGAAGATCTGCAAAGGACATTTTATTCTGCTGTCTTTTTGCCTTCTCAAGAAGCGGAAAGATCTGAAACAGATCATCTTTGTATTTTCCCTGTGTTCTTCCTTTCCGATATGCCGCGTAATCCTCTTCCATCCGCTTTTTCAGACGGTTCTGGTATTTGATCTTATAACCGCCTTCTTTTGCGATGGCAAGCACCATTTCCATTTCATCTTCCGGTGTGATAACGGTAAATTCCCGGTTCCATTCTTCCAATTTTGTTCCGTCTTCTGCCTTTTCCGGAAGAAATCTTCGCAGAATCCTTAAGGCAACACTGTGAAAGGTTCCAAATCCCCACAGTTCTTCTTCCGTAAGCTCTGCTTCTTTTCTGGATAGACGTTCTGCGATCTCATCTGCCGCCTTGTTGGTAAAGGTAAGCACTGCCATTTTCTCATACGAAACCTGCTTTTTCTCATGCAGATGCCGCACTTTCTCGATCAGCACTGTTGTCTTTCCGCTCCCTACATTTGCATTTACCAGACATGCCGGGCTTTCATCCAGCACCGCCTCCTGCTGGTAAGGATTTAAAGTTTTTATTTCTTCTATATTATTCATTTCCAAGCTGTTCATCATATCGCCTTTGCAAACGGTCTCTCTTCTTCTGTCGTTCTTTTTTCTCCTGCTCATCCATTTTCGCTTCATACCGTACCCGGATCTGCATATCCGCCGGACAGATCACATGATACCGCAAGGTATTGGTCAGACTTTGGAGGTTATCCTGCTCCATCAGCCATTTTGCATAAAATTCATTTTCCATCGTCAGGATCAGCTTGTGTCCTTCTGTACTGACTTTTTTAATGGTCTTCAGGAACTGCCCGCCTGCCTCGCCATTTTTGACCACGGCATAACAGACCTTCTCCCACTCATCCGGCAGATTGAAGAAAGAAAATTCTTTCCGGATCACAGGCTGTGGCTCTTTGATATTTTTCTTCAGATAAACCGGCGGTTCGCTCTCTTCCAGAAGATTATCAAGTCCCCACAGAACCGTCTTCTTATCCAGATTGTAGTCACCTACGCATGCCGGACAGCCATCCTCACACGGACAGCCGCTGACCATTTTAATCGCACTTTCCAGAATTTCCGGAATCAGATCATAGATCTTCTCCGAATAACCAAGTCCGCCCTCATATTTGTCATAAATGAAGAGGGACACCTTTTCCTCCCGGAACTCATCCGGAATGGTCGCATTGTTGGACATGGTCACATCGATATCATCCCGTTCCGTCATCGTCACCATCATTACCGCATTCTTGATCGCATACTGCATTCCATCAAAATGATTGTTCAGCACCAGCTCTCCCATCCGATTTGGCAAAAGAAGACTCCGGTAACATTCTCCGGCATCGTAAGCCAGGTGCTTTCCGTTCCATAATCCTTCTGAAGCGGCTGTGTCAGCGTCACATAGCCCAGATTCTGATGGTTATGGAACTGCAGTTTCTTGTACATAGCAATGATTTCGTTTACATTGATATCTCCAAAACAGATTTCCGTCCTCTGATACGCATCCTCCTGAAATACATGCAGGATACGCGTCTCTTCCTGTCCTGCCGGTACCGTATAATAATCCCCTGTAAACGGAATGGCGTAAGCTGTCCGGCTGACCAGATCCATCTTCGTGATCTCATAGGATGCACCATCATGCATATATACAGCACCCGGATGGATCTC
>ERZ772855.1285-NODE-1285-length-24979-cov-6.060985_pt1 | contig 24979 bp, 29 predicted proteins | sample MGYA00511900_ERZ772855 | MGnify/ENA primary metagenome ERZ772855 (study PRJEB29015, sample SAMEA2737701) | human gut metagenome | biome: human gut; feature: human-associated habitat; material: faeces | place: China | collected 2012 ... | reverse complement strand
GGATGAAATTGACCTTGATGAGATTTCACCGCCGACAAGAAAGGTAATGGAGGAGTATGTTCGGAGATTTGGGTGAGGACGAATCAGAATAAATTGCACGAAAATAGTGATACGTTTTAAATTTTGAGACTGTTTCAAGTTTTGTGTAAAATCAAAAAACTGATATAAGATTTGTTGATAGTTACTAAGAGCAGAGACCAGATTTTGGTTCTCTGCTCTTAACTGCATTATACAAGAAAAATTGGGTATGTCAAATAGAACCTGCAAAAGTTCTCAGATTTTTAAGGTTCCAATTTTTCCAATCGTTCTTCGAAATATATTTCTAGCTGGGCGCGTATTTGAGCCCAATCCCTGCGACGCCCGGTCCATTTTTTCGTGATATCCATGGTAGCCAGATAAAGCATTTTTAACAGACTGTCATCGCTTGGGAATACGGTCTTGCTTTTGGTTACTTTACGAAGCTGGCGGTTGAAGCCTTCGATAGCATTTGTCGTATAAATGAGTTTGCGAACTTCATCCGGATATTTGAAATATGTCGAAAGCGTTGGCCAGCGGTCACTCCATGATTTATAAATTTTAGGATACTTACCGTTCCATTTTTCTCCAAACGACTCCAGTTCCTCTAATGCGGCAGCTTCATCTGGTGCTGCATAAACAAGTTTCAGGTCTGCCATAAGCTTTTTCAGATCTTTGTAGGATACATATTTGGTTGTATTCCGAATCTGATGTATGATGCATTGCTGGATTTCCGTTTCTGGATATACTGCCTCAATCGCCTGGGGAAAGCCATTCAATCCGTCAACACATGCAATCAATATGTCCTGTATACCACGATTTTTTAATCCGTTGATAATGGACAGCCAGAATTTTGCTCCCTCGTTCTCACCAACATACATGCCGATTACATCTTTTTTCCCTTCCAGGTCAATTCCCAGAGCAATATATACAGCACGTTTTACAATGCGTCCTTCACTACGCACATGGTAATGGATGGCATCCATGTAAACAACGGCATATACTTCCTGTAATGGTCGTTCCTGCCATTCTTTCACCAGCGGTATGATTTTATCTGTAATACGACTTATGGTACTGTCAGATATGTCTAAATCATAAAGTTCTTTCAAGTGTGCTTCGATATCTCCCGTTGTCATTCCTTTTGCATACATGGATATAATTTTTTCTTCCATATCCTGTGTAACGGTGTTTTGATATTTCTGAATCAACCGCGGCTCATACTCACCTTTCCGGTCTCTTGGAATGGCAACATCCATATCACCATAACTGGTATGCATGGTCTTTTTTGAATGTCCATTCCGGCTGTTATCGGTATCCTTATTCCGATAATCATACTTAGAATAGCCTAATTCTTCGTTAAGTTCCTCGTCGAGAGCCCCTTCCAAAAGAACGGACATCATGTCTCTCATGATGGAATTCACATCCGTTCCGCTCTTAATGCTGATATCATTATCTCTCAGATATCCTTGCATCATTTCGCGCATTGCTGCTTTCTGTGGTGTGTCACTTTTTCTTCTTGCCATAATAAAAACCTCCAAACTGAGTAATTATATCTTACACCAGTTTGAAGGTTTACACAAACTTTGGGATACTCCCGATAATGCTTCTGGATGCAGCCAGAGCAGCCGCATAATATAAAAATCAGGGAGGGGCTTCACACATTTTCCATGTAACTCGTCAACATATCAGTTCATTATAAAAATATCAAATTTTTGTCTTGACAACTGAGCCATTATACTCTCATTTTTTTACAAACATATTAAATTAACTGGCAGCAGACTTATTTCTCTCATTATTCCTGCCGACTTGTAATCTATGCAATCTATCACTACAATATTTACTTCAAGTGCTGGCATTACCCTTCTTAATGAAATGCTTACCACACATCACGCATTCTGATAATTCTTTCTGTAATGAATATGCCTCCAAATATACCATCGGATTATAAATGTCCTGTACTGTAAACAATCCATTATCATCTTTCGGAATATCCATTTGAATAATTATCTTATCCTTTGATTCCTCAATATTCATACCACAATCTATAAATCTCTTAAAACTATTTGCATATGATTTAGCACCAACCATATTCATAATGGTATTCATATTATATCGGATTGGTACTTTTCGTTTCTTCTTTCCTGTCAAATCAGTTCTATGCTTTTTCTTTGTGATACAGAATTTTCCATCTTTTAATCTGCCAGTATTTTCAGCATATTTATAGTGGCACAACAACGCAAACAAGATTTCAAAATCATTATAGGGTGCTTATTTCGGATGCCGATAGGCAGCCGAAATACCCTCTCTTTATCGAAAGGAATAATCAGTTTAATTCATATTTTGAACCGCATAAAACATGCTCAAATTTAAATGCCTCTGTGTAAGTGGCATTCAAATTACCACTTTCTATATTCTTTATACTCTTGTATTCCGAGATATTTTATGCAATAATTATAATGCAAAAAAAAATATAAATCTTAATGAATAGAAAGGGGAAAAACATGAATAGAATGGAATTGCTTGACAAATTAATATCCGCATTAGTTGTTTTTATTACTACTATTATTGCTCCAAATATCATTTCAAATTTTATAAAAGATAATTTGTTCATTTATCTTTTAACAGCGGTTATAAGTTTGTTGTTATTAATAATTTTGTATTTAATCAAATTACTATTAACCACTTATGTAAAAATCCATTTGAAATCCTCATATAAAACAATGCGTCTTTATGCTATAAGCAGTAGTTTCTGGTGTGATCTTTTTTCGAACGAAAATATTCATGTCGAAAAATGTGTCATCCTTGTTCGTTCATATATTGATAAAATAGGAGTTAGCAAGGATTCGTATGACAAAGAAGTTGATAACGCCAAAAATCGTTGGATAAAATTACTACATGAAGGAAGAATAAATCAGTTAAGGATTTATTCATACGAAAGTATTCCAGATATATATTATTGTATCTTAGATAATAAAATACTTTTTTCTGGTTTGAATTGTTATGATGCTCTTGATTCAACAGGACAGTATGGCAACCGAAAAGCCCAAGTATTTCATTACAAACGTGACAAGGAAATTATCGAGAATTATATAAAACACTTTGACAATTATGTACAAAATCACTCTTCATCAGTGATCTATGATAGTACTTCGTCCCATTAAAAACCTTCTTGTTTTGATTGAACAGTTATAACCAGACAATCATATTATCTACAGAGTAATGAACATAAATTTTTTCTAGTATGAATATAATTTTTATATTAAAAAATCCTTTGTCTCATGCGCTTTCTTTGCTACTTTCTTTGGCGCAGGCTTTTCACTTAGCGGAACAGCAATCTTTGATTGCGTCGTGTAGCTTAGTAGAAAAGGATGGTTTCAAAGAAAGTAGAACACCATTTTGGGGTCAGATTCACAAAAATGACATTATATACATAAATGTGGATTTGCCCCCGCAGTTTTCCTCTTGGTCTTGTCAGCTCGAATCTCCAATAGCAGACCTATCCTCTAATATCCAATATCTCTTATCTCTGTTCGGATTAGGTAAACCATTATCAAGAACTCTTCTCTTATCGACATAGGATTTACCATTTATGTCTGCATTGTAGAATCTACTCTTATACATATTTTTGTAGTTATCTTCCAATGCACCATTAAATGTATTCGCAGACCATCTCATCCGGCGGTGTTTCATTCTCATGGTGATGACCGTGCAGTTTTGAGATTCCTGCACACCCATATTTTTGTATACGATTCCTTCTCTTGGTTCTGGTATCTTCCGTCCCTGCTTTTGATACGGTAACAGTCTTTGTTGTTATTGAGATAGTGATACAATTCTCTTGCCTTTTGACTTCTTTTGTCTTTTTCATCGGTCGTTTCCACACTGTCCGCATACACCAAAATAAACTCCAAAAGTTCTGTTATCTTTTCTTCCTCAAATAGTTTTCGGGCTTCTCTTTGCGCATCACGGTCACTTATTTTCCGCAATATCTCCTGATAGATATGATAGCGGTCTAACCGAAAGATGGCATCCGGATCATACGTTTCTCTTATCCAGCTCCCTCCATCTCCGTTTAGAATCCTCTGCTGGATTTCATCCGCATTATATTTTTTCTCTATCAATGCCTCTCTTTTCTCATGAAATATCTGGCTGGATTCCATGCCGGCAAGCATTGTTTTTTCTACAAGACTGCTTCGCTTTTTTTGCTCTTTGTCCCAGCCTTCGTACATGGTAAACACTTTCATTTCCTGTTTTTTCATTTTTCGATGATTGCTATTCTGCATATGCAGCCATATACCATCCATTTCTTCAAACAAGACCGGAATGACTTTTTCACCTTGCGCCCGCTCTGCGTGCATTTCTTTTACGGCATACTGTTCTTCTTCAGCAATCCGTTCTCCCAGTCGCTGCATCATATTCCAGACGCCACTGCTACTGATGGTTTGTCCGCATGTATTGCTGATGGTTTCTGCCGTTACACGATAAGGTGCCTCTGTTACAGTCATTGCTATCTTTTCTGCAAGATTGGTTGAAATCAGACCAATCTTATCCATTTGCATGGCTTCATCCAACAGATAGACATATGCCGTTTCTCCCTGTTTGGTTTTTGTGCGATATACCGTTCGTCTGTACTCCACTTCACCGTACACGGTTTTGATACTGGTTTTCCGCTTTCCTTTTCCTCGATAGGTTTTTTTGTCACGGCTTTCTGCCAACTTGGCATCATAGGATTCAAGGACCTGCTGGGTGATCAGGCGACCAAGTTCACAAACATAATCATATATTTTTTGCTCCAACATCTTGAAAGATACTAAGTTTTCGTCTACAATGGATTTCATCATACAGTCTCCTTTATCTGTTTTTTTCGCAACTAACATAATAAAGAAAAACTGTATGATTGGGAAGAGGGAATTTCCTTCTTCCCTTTTTAATTACTTATTTTTGCCAATGAAAATTATACACTAACAAATGTTTGATATCAGCAAAGACTCCACCTCTAAAAGAGCAATGGCCGGATGAACATTTGTCCACCCGGCCATTTTGCACCATATATTGGTTTTTTGTATAAAGATCTTCTTTCTATGGTCTATCTTAGCATTTTTCGAAAATCCACTGCTGATTAGCATTTCCATAGTATGACCACTGACATACATTTGCTCCATCGGATTTGCTCCAGTTATATACATCTAATGCTTTCTTATCACTGGAAATCTTTGTAACGATACCATATGCATTGGAATTACCAATCTTAACTGCTTTGAATCTCTGTGCATTTGCATTGTTTGCAGAATATGTCTGAATATTCTGGCCATCGTTGTTTGCACCATACTGTACATCCAACATGTAGCCATTACCATTCTTCAATGTGAAGTAACCATCACTGGTATTAGTCACATACCATTTCTGTCCCCGAACACCTGTTCCAATTCCGATTTCAACGTTAACGCTGTTTCCTCCCTGATTATTCTTAACCTGAAGATATTTTTGTGCATTAACATTCTTGATGTAGTACCAGCCATTGCTGATAGTAGAACTTGAACTGCTTGGTGTTACAGTTGCCTGAGTCACTCCCGAATCCTTATACGCCTGAAGAACAGACCAATATGCAGTTTTTGGATTTCCAATAGTAGAGAACAACAATGGTTTTTGTCCTTTAATCCAGGTTACATCATCTGCTAGTCCCCAAATAGTAAGACCTGTAATCTTTCCTCCGGCTTTCTTAATACTAATCACATTCTTCATCAGACTGTACAAATAATTTGCCAAATCCTGATCTCCTTTGTTGGTTGCATCCAACTCGGTAATCTGTACTTCGAAACCTGCATTTACAAAGGACTGAACTGCCTGTGTATAATAAGCCACACTTGGATATGATGTTGACAGGTGAGACTGCATACCCACACCATTACAAATCTTGCCATCTGAGTTGATGTAATTAATCATTGTGATTACATCATTTACTTCCATGTATGTATTGAAGTCGTTATAGAAAAGACTTACTTTATTTGTTAAACCGAAGTATTTGATACAATCATATGCATACTGGAACGCACGTTTTACAAAAGCTGGTCTTGTTGTACGCGCACCATAAATCTTCTCCCAACCGGATGTTGTTGCATGAAGATACTCATTTACTACATCCCAAGCATATACACAACTACCATACTTGCTTGTGTATACGTGGTTCATAACAGTCTTAATGTAGTACTCCATACGTTTGTTCATCTGATCCTGTGATACATAACCATATTTGGTAGAATATCCTACACGGAAAAACCAATCTGGTGTCTGGCTATGCCATACAAGTGTATGAGCACGAACCCCAATTCCGTTCTCATAGCAAATTTTCAAAACTTTGTCTACCGTGTCAAAATTGATTTTTGGCACATAGGATTCTGTAAAGGAACCGGATACATAGTATCCAAGATTCTTTGCGGAGTCTCTTGTAATCAAGGATGGAGAATAACCCAACAATGCGTCTGGTTTCATCTCATTCTCCAATGTAATACTGTTGTACTGTGACTTAATGTGTGCCAATGTACTCGAATTCTGCAACTGGCTTAATGATACGCAGTTTCCTGATCTTCCAAATAAAGAACCATACGTACTTAATAAACTGCTCGAAGCTGCCGAACTCCTCTTATCACTACTACTTGGCACTAAAATTGACCCCAACATCAATATGCATAGCAATACACTACATGCTACACGGTAAATCCTGTTTTTGCTCATTGCAAAAAACCTCCTTCTTATTTATTTTACTCTAGTATAAAATAATTTGAACAAATCAAAAATATACTATTCTTTTCTTTTACTGTACTATTCCCGTCTTTAGTATTTAGCACTATATTTATTCTTATTCAAAAAAACTTGACAAATTTTTTATTTTATACTTGCTTTTATAGTGCTATGGTGTTGTACTATAAGAGGGTGCATTTTTATGGCATATTTCTTAAAAAAAACAAAGGACCCATCGTTGGTCTTGGACTTCTTCTTGATGCAAATCAGATTCCTATAGGCATGAAACTGTTTCCGGGAAATCAAAGTGAAAAGCCAGTGATTCGAAATGTCATTGATGAGCTCAAAACAAGAAATTCTGTATCAGGAAGAACCATACAGATTGCAGATAAGGGGCTTAACTGCTCTGAAAACATTTTTCATGCGGTTAAAAATGGTGATGGGTATATCTTTTCAAAGTCCGTAAAGCAACTTCCGGAAAAAGAAAAAACATGGGTACTCCTGCCAAATGATTATAGAGATGTTAAAAATGCCAAGGGCGATGTTCTGTATCGAATCAAGGAATGCATTGATGACTATGAATGAAGAACTCATAAAAAAATCTCTTGAACTTGCAGGATATAACATGCTGGTCACGTCAGAACGTTCCATGTCTGATAAAGACATATATGAAGCCTACCACAACCTTTGGAGAATTGAGGAATCTTTCCGGATTATGAAATCCCAGCTTGATGCAAGGCCTGTATATTTGCAAAAAGAAAATACATTAATCTCACCAGAGGTTCGTCATTTATTAAAGAGTTTGCAAAACTCACAAACTTACCATTAACGTCATATTTTTTGAACGATGGGGAGATTAAAAAAATGCTAAGCCACAGGTTTTAACCCTTGGCTTAGCACCATATTTTAATGTTCAACTCTCAAAGTCAAGTTATCATAATATTGTGGATTATTTTCGTCCTTTTCAATAAAGTATATGAATGGTGCAGTATCTACAAATGCCTTTTTATAATCTGTCATTCTCTCGCATCTCCTTCATATACTCATCAACATGTAAACCTCTTTCACTTGGAATAACAAAACTATCCCAGTCAACAGGTGCTTTCTTTGCTTTTCTCTGTGGATAGTTCAACAGAGTAACAATAACCTCTGCTCCGTCATAATCTCTTATATCTTCATCATCAATAACTACTGTGTTGCCTTTTACAATTCCCTTTACTGCTGCTAACATAGGTCATACCTCCTTTAAAATTTCGGATGAAATTCGTGTTTCTTATCAACCGGTTATTCGTTTTTCATTTTCCTTATTTTGCTTGTTTTGTTCCCTTACAGTTACTATTTCTATCCCCATATCTTTTTCAAGTAATGAGATAACTAATTGATTAACACTCATTCCTTTGCCTTTTGCATGATCTTTAATAGGTTGCAAATATTCCTCTGGAACTCTGAGTTTTATATCTTTAATTTTTTTCATATATTCTTTCAAACTGTCTTTTTGTTTATCAGTTGCGGAAGCCATCATGCAGCCCTCCGTTTCTATATACTTCTTCATAATAAGTATATAACACCACCTCCAAATTTTCAACTAATTTCTATGGGTACATAAAGAGTGCCATAAAAGACACTCTTTTCTCTTATACCATCTTATTTAATAGTTTATGCACAATCATCCACAATAACCGCTTGCTTTGCTTCTTATCCATCTGATATAAGAAGATTTCTGTTATACGCTCCATAAAATCATCTGGTAAAACTGAACCTTCTCAAATATCCACTCTTCCATTCTTCTCTCATCACAAACTCTCTCCTTCCCCATAGCAATAATTTACTTCATGATATTTATTTCTTTTATATTTCTCAGTTACTTTACTAGGTGCCACATTTCCGACTCCTGCACAGCCATTTTTCTGCCGGCTCAAAAATGTCCTTACACATATTCAAAAGATGAAGGGCATAAATACAGGCTCTTGATTAAAAATTTTTATTTTTTCGGTTAATTGAATGTAAGTAATGCAAAATTGTCAAAATGACAATACTGTATTACATGGGTGGATCTTGCTCTGGTTGTAACGCATGAATTCATACAATAATAGACCCAAATGGGCACTTTCACCATTCGAGCCTATATATTATATGTCTTTTGGATAATAGCTAAAAAAGTAGCTGTCTAGACGGTATGTTTTTATCACAAAATTGATTTTATTGAAATTGGATGTAGATTTGCTGAATTTCTTTATCCTCTTAAAATTTACAATATTACACTTGTCTACTATTGTAAATTTCTGAGATAATCCAGTCGTAAACACTTCTTACGTAACTATATTCGTCAACTGGAACACTATATGATTCTTTGGATAGTTTATTCTTAATTGCACTCAATCTAAGAATTCATTGTGTCTTAGCTTCTTTGCCTTGGTATAGGTGTTTTTAGGAAGGCCTTTAACTAGCCAAGATGTACCAAAATATTCCTGAAGACTACCAGATATAATAGTTTTTAATTTGTTCTCAATCTCGCACAACAATTACCGTATTCAAACAAAACTGACTCCGTTAGAAAAACGAAATCAGTTTGTTGCTTAAAATTTAATTATTCTACCATAGACCTGTTTTTTTGTGCTGTCTGCACAACTTGGGGCAGTTCAATTCGGGAGAGGTTATCACTTTATGCTTTATTCTTATTTGACCTGTAAAGCCTGGTCTATGAGTTTTTCAAGTGTCTTTGCTTGATTTTTTTCAGTGATTGCACCAACGATTGGCTCGCCTACAATGTTGCCGTTCTTGTCGACAACATATGTTGTTGGGTAAGAGAAAATGCCTGATGTGAACTTGCCTGCATCGCTGTTTGAATCAAACCAAATGTTCTTGTATGTTACACCTTTCTTTGAAAGGATGTCCTTTGCTTCTGAAATTGCTGTCTTGTCACCGTCAATTGTGAATGTGTTGATGCCGACAACCTGACCGCCTTTTTCAGCAAGTTTCTTGTTGAGTGCTTCTAATTCCGGAAGTTCGCCGACACATGGCTTGCAAGTGCTGAACCAGTAGTTAACAACTGTTACATTGTTGCTTTTGAAAAAGTCACTGCTCTTTATATCGTTGCCATCAAGGTCCTTGCCGTCGAATGACGGAAAACTTGTTGCGCCACCGCCGTTTGAAATAACGCCGTTGCTGTCAGCCGGAACGCTGTCACCGTTTGAAGGTGCATTTGCACATTCAGGATATTTTTGCTCCAAGATTGTGAGTTTGCCCTCAATTTCCTTGATTTGTTCTGCACCGGCAACGAGTTTTTTGTATTCCTCATCTGTGAATTGGTCCTTTGCACCCTCAATTGTCTTGAGAAGGAAGTCACCGTAGTTTGTGCCGTCCTCAATCATTGGATTGTCTTTGTTTGAAGCCATAAATACTTTTTCCCAAAGAGCTTTGTCTGTTGACAAGATTTCGTTTTCTTTTTCCATAAGCTGATTGTGGAGCTTTGAAGCCTCGTCAGCGCTGTTCGGTTCTGTTGCCATCAAGGTTGAAATACTTGAATCTATTGACTGTTTTTCGTCTTTGTTGTTTTTTGATGTTGAGCAAGCAATGAGGCTGATTGCCAATACAGAAACTAATAATACTACTGTTAAAATTTTTGAAAATTTCATAATTATTCCTCCTTTATTGTTTCGTTTTTGTTTGTTTTGTTTTCAATTTTTGCGTTTTCGTCTACTGTTTTTCTAAACAAGCCAAAGCCGTATTGAAAGCTAACCGCTTCGGTAGGACAGGCACTTATGCACTTTCCACATCGGATACATTCGGTGCTGTTAGGTGTTTTTGTAACATCAACATCCATTTTGCACACCTTTGCACATTTACCGCACGAAACACATTTGTGCTCGTCTACCTTCATCCCAAACAGCGAAACCTTGTTGAACAGTGCATAGAATGCACCGAGTGGGCAAATCCATTTGCAGAACGGTCTGTAAAACAGCACGCTCAAAACGACTACCGAAATCAGCACAACAAGTTTCCACGAAAACAGTTGTCCCAATGCCGAACGGATACCTTCGTTGACTGCCGAAAGTGGCAACGCACCCTCAAGCACACCTTGCGGACATATATATTTGCAGAAATATGGATCGCCCATCCCCAAATCATTTACTATGAGCACCGGTAATAAAACAACTGCCAACAGCAGTACTGCATATTTGATATATGTCAGTGGCTTGAGTTTTTTTGTTGAAAACTTTTTGGTCGGGACTTTGTGCAACAAATCCTGTAACCAACCAAACGGACACAAAAATCCGCAGATAAAGCGTCCGAGCAGAACTCCCAACAAAATGAGAAATCCTGTTATATAATAGGAAAACTTATATTTTGACGATCCAACTACCGCCTGAAATGAGCCGATTGGGCAAGCACCCGATGCGGCAGGACAGGAATAGCAGTTCAGACCCGGCACACAAACGGCCTTGCCTTTGCCTTGATAAATTTCGCCTTTAAAAAAGTTTGGCAGATGAATATTTGTCAGCAGAGTTGCTCCTGCCTGAATCCATCCTCGGAATTTGGCTAATTGGTTTGATGCCGTATATTTTTTCTTATTATGGTTTTTATTCTTTGTTTTCTTTTTATCCAATTCCTACACACTCCAAACAAAGCCTGATTGCCTTACTCACAACGGTTTCAGTTTCGCCACGCATTGCGCCGAAGCCGAGCATAATAGCTCCCGAAATAAGCAGTACTGCCTGTGATAAAGCCTTTTTTGCTCTGGTCAATTCAATCACTCCTTTCATTTTCTAGCGTCATTGTAGCACATCGGATATAAAATTTTCGTTAAGAACAGAAATTTAACACAGATTTTATGTTTTTGTGCTATAATCATAATTATAAATATACTTTAAAGCAAGGAGAGTTTTTATGCACATTTTAGTTGTTGAAGACGAAAGAATATTGTGTGAAACAATCGCTCGTAGCTTGAAGCGTCTCGCTTATAGCGTTGACTGTTGCTATGACGGAATAACCGCAATGCAAATGCTTGCTGACGATAACTTTGACCTCGTTGTGCTTGATTTGAATTTACCGGGTGCTGACGGCATGACTGTTTTGAGAACACTCAGAAAAACCGACCGTGACACAAAGGTGCTGATTTTGTCTGCCCGTAGTGAAGTGTCTGATAAGGTTGACGGTTTGGATGCAGGTGCAAACGATTATTTGGCAAAGCCGTTCCATTTGGAAGAACTTGCTGCAAGGATTCGCAGTCTTACCCTCCGACAGTTCACTCAAAATGATGTTGTGCTGACCTGCGGTGATGTTTCGTTTGACACAAAATCTCGCAAGGCTATTGTCGGAGACGAACCTTTGCCGTTGACCCGCAAGGAAACAGGCATACTTGAATATCTTATGGTAAACAGAGGTCGCCCCATAAGTCAGGAAGAATTTATTGAACATGTGTGGGACAATAGCGTTGACAATTTCAGCAATTCGATAAGGGTACATATTTCTGCTTTGAGAAAGAAACTTCGCACTTCTCTTGGATATGACCCGATTCGCAATCGTATCGGTGAGGGCTATGTAATGGGGGAAGAAGAATGAAAAAAATATCTCTTCAATGGCGTATCACTTTGATGACTGCTATACTTATAGGTATAACCTGCGTGTCTATGAATTCCCTTATCGGTTATTCGGGCAGACATTATATGGATTCTATCGGCAGTGACATTTCTGCTAACAGCGATTCGTATAAAGGTGAGCAGGAATTTTTTAACCCTGAAAGTGCCGACCTTGACCAAGAAGTAACTATTATAGTTAACGGTGCACAGGAGTCGTTTTCCACTACAAATTGGTGCATAACAGCGGTTGTAACATTGCTTGGCGGTGTTTTGGCATACTTTGTCAGTGGCAGAGCATTGAAGCCTTTGCACACCTTTGCTTCAAGGGTTGAAAATGTTCAGCCGAATAACTTGACCGATATGAAGATAACCGATGATGTGCCTGCCGAGTTCAAGCAATTCAGCATTTCTTTTAATCAGATGCTTGACCGACTTGACGAGGGGTTCACGGCACAACGGCAGTTCACCGGCAATGCCGCACACGAATTGCGCACCCCTCTTGCATTGCTTCAGGCACAACTTGAACTTTTTTCTGTTGAGCATCCTGATTTGGATGCCGAAAGTGCCGACTTCCTCAAATTATTGCAGGAACAAACAGGGCGAATGTCGCAGGTTACAAAGACTTTGCTTGAAATGAGCGAGCTTCGAACTGTGCCGTGTAATGACTGCATTGAGCTTGCACCGATGATTGAGGAAATTCTTGCCGACCTTTCTCCTGTGGCAGAGAAAAAAGGGGTCACTCTTGAATGTGACGGCACCGGCACTATGGTGGGCAGTGACACCTTGATTTATCGTTTGATCTTTAATTTGACGGAAAACGCAATCAGGTATAACCGCCCTGACGGAACTGTGCGTGTTTCTGTTTCTCAGGATGGTGACGATCTTGTTGTCAGGGTTGCCGACACAGGTTGCGGAATACCAGAAAAGTATAAAGAAAGTATTTTTCAGCCGTTCTTCCGTGTGGATAAATCCCGTAGCAGAGAAAATGGCGGTGTGGGTCTTGGACTTTCTTTGGTTTGGGAAATTGCTGATATTCACGGTGGCAAAGTGCAGGCAGAAGAAAGTACAGAAAAGGGAACTGTTATGACAGTTACTTTTCCGTTGAACAGAGAATACAAGGATGATTAGTCCAAAATAGAACGAAATATATACAACAAAGTGTTTTTCACAGTAATACAACTGCCTACAGGTGGTGTACACTATGGGAAAAGTTAATTATTTACTTCTAGATATGTCTGTTTTGCCGGAAGTTTATGCAAAAGTGATTGAGGCAAAGGGCTATTTGCAGTCGGGAGAGGCGGCAAACGCATCGCAGGCTGTAAAGATGGCAGGAATATCTTGCTCGGCATACTATAAATATAAGGATAAAATATTTGAGTACAGCGAGCAGGGGGATGATGCCACAACAATCAACGCCAAGCTTCAGGACAATGCCGGAGTTCTCAGTTCGGTTATGAACGAGCTTTATTTGGCAGGGGCAAACATTTTGGCGGTTAATCAGAGTAAGCAAAACAAGAAGGAATTCTTTCTCATACATCCTACACATAATTTTGACACTTTTATATCTGTATTTCCAAGTTTACCGTATTCCATAGCCCTCTCCTTACCTTAACCCGGCATACTCTTTTTCTGATACTGCTTCACACCACTCATTTAAGCAATCTACTCCAGGCACCTCAATTGCCAGATGTGAAAACCATTCATCCGGAGCTGCCCCATGCCAGTGTTTTACTTCAGCTGGAATGTTAATACAGTCCCCCGGTTTCATTTCTACTGCTTCCTTTCCTTCTTCCTGATAGTAGCCCCGTCCAGCTACACATACTAAAATCTGTCCACCACCGCTTTTTGCATGATGAATATGCCAGTTATTTCTGCATCCGGGCTCAAAAGTTACATTGAAAATGCCAACCTGATCTGTGGATACCGGAGCAAGGTAACTCTGTCCTACAAAATATGTCGCATATGCATCATTTGGTTGCCCAATCGGAAATACCATTGATTTTGCATGTGCTCTCATACCATCGTCTTCATAAGGCAAATCACCCTCATTTGACTGCCATACTTCCTTTGCCAGATTAAAAACTGCCCATCCCTTTGGCCAGCCTGCATAGAACGCCACATGGGTAATGATTGCCGCAATTTCTTTTTGCGTCACGCCATGGTTTTTTGCATTTTGTAAATGATATTTTAAAGAAGAATCTGTTATCCCGGAAGACATTAATGCAACCACCGTTATAATACTTCTGGTTTTGAGGTCAATATCCTGATTATTCCAGTTCTCACCGAAAAGAACATCATCATTAAAATGTGCAAATTCCAGTGAAAAATCATTAAGGGCATTTCTGCCTGCTGTTTGAACTATTTTTTTCATCTCATACACCTTCTTTACTGTGTTAAAATATTGTTTAAATAATCCGTTTTACCCATTCTTCGATTTCTTGTTTTGCAGCTCTTTGAAATACTTTACCTTCTACAATATCTGCATCAGGTGCAGATGACTTAAGTTCACTCACCGTATTTCCAAATCCGCTTTTGCCGCCTGAGCAATCATCTCTGCTATTTTCCTTGTTGTTCCACTGGCACTAAAATATGCTACCAATTTTTTTCCCATAGGTATTCCTCCTGTTCATGCAGTTAAAATCTCATTTTACCAATTTAATCAATAAAAAATGTGTAAAGTATGTATCCTTCATACCCTACACATTCATTATATGACTTACTATTATATTATGTCTAATGCCTATATCAAATTATATTCTATGCCTTAAAGGCATTGATTTCTTCTATAAATTTACTGACAGCCAACGAATATGGAATATTTCTTCTCCAGGCAATGACTGTACTTGCTGAAATTTCAGGATACAATCTTCTCTGAACCAGCAAATCCTCTCTCCAATATTTTGTAGCGCCTTCGATTGAAACCGGATATCCCAGTCCATGAGTTGCCATAACACCGGCATTCGTTCCAAGGTTGCTGATAAAAGCAATATGAAGCTTATTAAAATCCTTACCAAACCAGTTGGCAAGTTCGCTCTGCACGTTTCGTCTTTTAGGAAGAATAAGTGGTTTATCTATAAGATCATCTCTTGTAATATATTCTTTGCATGCTAATGGATCATCCGGTTTCATCCCAACAACCCAATGATCACTGTCCATAATCCTAATATAATCCAAACCTTCTGTATTAACCGGTTCCATAAACAATCCAATATCCACCAAACCCTGATTCATCATTTCATATACGGAATCTGCTGTTGCCGTGTGTAACGAAATCTGTACCATTGGGTATTTTTCTTTATATACCTTACAAATTTCCGCTAAAGTTTCAACAGCCGCAAACTAACCACAACCAACCGTAATCGTACCTTCAATCAGTTCTTCGCTCGCCTTTATTTCATCTATCATTTTTTCTTCCAAAACTATTATTTCCAAGGCTCTACGCTTTAATAGTATTCCCGCCTCCGTAAGCGTAATATTACGATTTCCTCTTATAAAAAGTGATGTTCCAAGTTCCTCCTCCAATGCAGAAAGCTGTCTTGAAAGTGTTGGTTGAGTAATATTCAGTTGCTCCGCAGCTTTTGTAAAATTCTGTTCTTTTGCTACAGTTAAAAAATATCGTAATAGTCTAATATCCATATATACACCTTCCTATAATGTCAAGCCTAAAAGTCTTATATTTTCAGGCTTTTTTATATTTTCTACCTCTCACAAACGAGCTAAAAATGCAGAATAGTCATAGTATCTGGTACTGAATAGCTATTTCAGAGTACACCAATAAAGCATCCTTTTATTTTGCTTTATTAAGGCTATTATCCTCTGCTTAACTATGATGGTGAACCTTCCGCGTCTAATGGCATCGTGTGCCAACTTCCTTCGTCCATGTTATTTCACCACCTCATCTGTAAAGAAAAAGACACATAGTTCACATTTTACTGTTCCATGCGTCCTTCCTATTAATCTGTTTTACCAATTATGCTAACTGCATGATTTCCTCTTCCAGTGCCTTCACTTCTTCAAGTGGTAGTCCTGTTCCATCAGCAATCTCTTCGTGAGATAACTTTTCCATTTTCAAAAGACGTTTTGCTATTTTTCTTGCGCCTTCCCTTTTCGCTTCATGTGCTGCTTCGTTTCTCATATCTTCCAACATCTTACACATAATAGTCTTCTACACTCCATTTCGGTCTGCACGAATCATACCAAATGCATAATCTCCTCTTCCAGCGCCTTCACTTCTTCAAGTGGTAATCCTGTTCCATCAGCGATTTCCTCACGGGATAACTTGCCCATTTTCAAGAAACGTTTTGCTGTTTTTCTTGCACTTTCCAATTCCGCTTCATTTCTCATATCTTCCATCAACTTACACATAGTAGCCTTCTACACTCCGTTTCAGTCCGCGCATAACAAAGGTCCCCCGGACCTTTTGCGCCCTTTCTCGTCCTGCTTAAAATATCTTGCTTTTTTTGCAAGTATTTCATAATTCATATCGTCCGGATCGGTACATGAAAAGTCGTGCATTAATTTTCCAACTTCATCATCTCCCCGATATTTCCCGTTCACATATAGAATATGCGAACCGTCCCCAAACAATACTTTCTCTTCGCCAATCGTAATATATCTCTCTACCGGATATATCGGCTGTTTTCCTTTCATTACATCGTTTTCTGTAATAAAAATCACATAGGTGTCAGGAATATTTTCCGTATCTTCCCCTGGTTTTAGGATATGTGCATCCAACAAACTGCTGTTATGTCTCGCCCTTTTTACTCCTGCTCCCTTATCTGACCTCTGAATTTCACAATCGAACTCTTTACCTGTATTGTCAACTGCATGAACATCTAAAATAGCAGAACGCCCTTGCAGATTTTTCATGGAATCCTGCACCCGAATCGATTTGATTGTAATATCCTCTTGCCCCAAAACAATTCGAAGTATAAGTTCTACAGCCTCATAATTATCTTCCAGACAGGCAGTCATAAAATCATCATCCATATATCGAAATAATTTCAGCCGCTCTAAATCCTGCTGATGTGTCTGTTCTGTTGTACCCAAACCCTTCACCTTCTTTCGCTATTCTAATTATACATCAGTCATTCACTTTTGAAAACCGACTTTTTTAAAAATTTTAGTTCTACTATCTCGTAGCACCTGCAATCTCATGAAAGGTCGTATTAAACAACTGATACAATTCACTGTCTTTTTTCATGGTGTTATCAAAGGGAACAATCTTATCCCCAAAACGGATAAGTCCCATTCCGGGGTCTGCACCATTGACACAGGCAAGCTGTTCCGCTGATATGTCAAACAAATCTTCCACAGCTTCTTTATCCATCGTCCCCTGATCCAGTAAAAGCATAAATTCTGAGTTGGATACCATTGTTTTTGTGGAACGATTGCGTTGTGCATCAATAAGGTTCTGACTCATACCGGTGCAGATACCGCCACGTTTACGCACCTCACGCCACATTTTCTCCAGTGCATGAAGACTGTACTCCTCTCCCCATAACTCGTGCATTTCATCCACATATACCCAAGTCGCAACACCATCCGACTGGTTATACTTGATTTTGGCAGTGATACTCTCAATCATCACAAGCATTGCCATGGCTCTCATACGCTTGCCAAGTTCTGAAAAACCATACACGGTAAATCGGTTTTCTTCCGAAATGGACTGCTCTCTTGCAAAAATATCTAGGGTTCCATCCGCAAACACTTCCAACTGCTCTACCAATTCAATGGCAGAATCATTCCCCTCACTTCTTTCCGCAATCCCATCACGCATGGTACGAATTGTTGGAGACTCCAGTCGTGTCTTTCGTTTTCTCCGGCTGTCATTTTTCTTTTGGAAATATTCCGAATACATGTCCCGTACCGCCTTGTCAATGACTGCTATATGGCGGCTGGTAAGGGGTGTCGGTTTCAATGCCTGTTCGCAGATAGCGTAGGCAAATTCCGCTTTTTCTGCCACAAAACGGTCGATATCCGGCACCACATCCGGCACATGGAAGGGATTAACATAATAAACATTTTCTGCAGACTGGGACAGATTGATATACTGTCCTCCCCATGCTGCCGCAATATCTTTATACTCTGACATAGGGTCAATGACGATAATGTCATCCGTTGAAAAGCACAGAACTTGTCCCATCTCCGATTTTTCATTATAAGATTTTCCCGAGCCAGGAACACCAAACACCATCCCATTTCCATTCTTCAATAATTTCCGGTTGCCAATGATAAGGTTTTTGGACACCTTATTAAATCCATAGCAGTATCCTTGATTATCGTTAATCTCCTGCACATTAAACGGAATAAAAATAGAAAGTTCTTCGGATGTTATCGTCCGCATGGTATCCACAAATCTCGCTCCTGTCGGCAATGAAGTATTCAATGCATCCAACTGTTTATGGGAGTGTGGCACAATATCCATGTTGTGGGTCTGACCGATAATCTTAATCTTCTCGGTACGCTCCTCCAGTTCTTCCATGGAATTTGCTTTCACCACAATCGTAATCCCCACATACAAAAGACGCTCATCAAAGGAGGAAATCCGGTCTAACATCTCTTCCGTATCTCTTTGCTGCTTTCGCCGCTCATAATTGATATTGGTGGAATAATCTCCATTTTCGTTTTTCATTTCCTGTTCCCGGTTAATGCTTCTCTCATTAGCCATATACTTTTTCATGATCATCTGGTAAGCCACGTTGTTATCCAACGGCTCCACATCCATGGTATAAATAATCGGAAAATTCATATTGGTAAGTTCATTGAGAAACTGGTCGGTCAAACCATTGGGATACTTTCGCACAAACATGACACACGCACAAGTTCCACCCTCCATCTCCAGATGTTCCGGTTTTTCCCGCAACGAAGTATTGATAATGTCATTTCTCCAGTCTCTTTTTAAGTGCAGATACTCATTCCAGTCAAAAGAAAAAGATGCCTCATCCCCCATGCGATAATAACTATGTAGTGCTCGCAGGCGTTCCGTGGCATCCAATGGTATCAGGCAACTTCCCAACCGGTGGAATAATTGCTGAATGGAAAATTCAATGGTATTAAAATAGGTCTTTGCACTTTCGTAATCCGGCTTCCGGCAGCTCACAACAAAATATTTCGATTGCAGCAAGCCGCCCCGCCCTTCCTCCAACCGTTCCCCTATCATTTTGTGATATTCTTTGGCAAGAGGTTCCATCTCTTTACTGACAGCCTTTTGGAGAATCTCTTCACGCAGTTTATTGTTGTCGGCATAATGATTCGATACAATAATCTTGTAGCTGACATTCATGGAACGCAGAAGCGTTTCAAACTTGGAACAGGTATCTTCCTTTTCTTCTTCATCCTGTGTTGAGAAGTTAATATCCTCAAACAGATACATCCGGTCAAACTGGTGGATTCCCCTTTTTGAACCGGATGTTGGTTTTTCTAATTCAAAGATACCATTTTCCGCAATCCGGTAAATGGGTATGGTGTCCTGAATACACAGCGGAACTTTGTAAATCCGTTCTGTCTGTGGTGTATGTGTTTCCTTTTTTAATAGTTTTAACATTATTATCCTAACCTCCTTCTTATCAAAAAAAAGCGTCACCTCTTTCTCTGGTGCAAATGCTCCTCCTTTTTCTCTTGGATTTCTCTTCTGGCTTCGATAACTACCGGGGCAACATCCTGATTCCCATATTCTTCCTGATAGCAGATATGTTCATCCCGAAATTCCTCGCAGTTCAGAGGATTCAGTTTGGATTCTGCTGTGATTGCTCCCTTTGTTCCATTGGTATCCGGTTTCTGTTTCAAATCCTCTACGATATCTTTTACGGCTTCATAAATGGAAATGTCCGGATTGTCGTAAACACCGCCATCCAATTCTTTCCCTTCCATATCATAAATGGTATAATCATACCCCTCATCCACGGACTGAGCAAAGATATATCTGTCCTCAATAGCAAAAGCCAGCTCCTGCTCCATGTATTCCTCTGCTCGAATCAACCGTTTGGATAAGGCACCGGATTGTTCTTCTGTCACCGGATTGATATCGACCTTTACCTCTCCAATGCAAAAATCATCTTCATGGAGAAAATTGAAAATATCATCCTCCCGCCTTGCTCCGGCATATTCAAACAAAATGTCCAAATCCGAGTCTGCTTTTTCTGTTCCTCGGCTTCGGCTTCCATATACCATCACTTCCCGAATCTGAATCGGCATGTGATATTTCTGGATTTTCATTTGGATATATTCCCGAACCTCTTCTTCTATACGTTCTGCGGTCATCCCCTCAATCGGTCGAAAATACTGTTTTGTCTTTTCACGGAACCGACTTACCGTCTGTTCTGTTTCTTCCGAGTGATATTTTTTCTCTCCCAAAAAATCTGCCACTTTCGTAAAACCAAAAGAATCCACATAGTAAGCCGTTTTGTCATGTTCTTTTTCAATCACAATCACATCACTGACAGACATGGAATGCCCGGTAAAATCATCCGGATGATAAAGGTTGAATTTTTCATACAGCGTGTCCAGAGTTTCTCCTTCCCTTATCTCCCCTCGATACACCGATTCATAATCGTTTTTGTCTACCACCAGTTTATTTTTCTTCACAAAGTCCATTCCCATGAACTGATACGCCTGTCCATTGCCTCCTTCCTTAATCTGGAACAATTCATAGGTAGCCAAACGTTCTGCATCATAAGAGTTTTCTCTTTCTTCCACCCCATCTGCCACCCGGACAATCGCATTGGCATAAGTGCTCTTATCAAATATCTCCGGATAAGTTTCTCTTATGCTTAATGTCCTTCCGGTTCTTCCTGCTACAATGATGTGGTCTAAAATCTCGATATCTAAAAACAAACTGGCATACATCATCTTTTCTGTTACCATTCTGTCGGATTGACTCATCTGGAGTTCCGAAGAAGGATGATTATGCAAAAGAATCATGGAGGCAGCGTTTGACAGGATAGCAGACTTAAAAAGTTCTCGGCCGGATACAAAGGAAGAATTGAGCGTTCCAATGCTTACCACATTGAAATTGATGGGATGTCCTTTACTGTCCAGATTGATGACACAGACCTCTTCCCTGTCTAGTCCCGCCATCACATCGGCCATTACGGAAATGGCTTCCTGCGGATTTGTAATGGGCTTATCACTGTATACACCATTCCCCTCCACCAATTTCAAACGCACATCCACCTGTTTTAATTCATCACTCATCCTCCGATACCTCCAGACACACGCATATCATCGTGCCTTCTTTTGCAGCATTTAATATCTCCTGCAGTTCCGTCACAGAACGCACTTCTAATTCTGTGACCGTTGTTGTTTGTACTTCCATATCTTCCCCCGCTTCCTAGTGTCCCTTGTGCTTGATTGGTTCATGTGTATGGTTCGGAGTAGTCGAATCATATTCCTGCTTATTCTCTGCCGTAGCAACCAGTTCCCTAACTTCCATATTGTTTGTCATTCCTTGTGCCGGCTTGTAGGTAAGCTCCAGTTGCTTGTCACACCGACTGAAGGTATGGCTTTTGGCATCGTATTGATAGACACCATCTGACAATACTTCTTCCTCTGAAACACACATTGCATTGACATCCTGAACCATATCCTGCAATCTCTGAAAAGACATATTTTCACTCTTAGGCAGAATCAATGTTTCATGTATGGATGAGGGGAGCACATAATAATCCCCACCGAGTTTTTCCGCCACCATTTGCTGAACATCCTCACGCATGATATAAACGGCACCGTTCGCTCTGGCTTCATTGGATAAACAATACACATCCGGGCCATCATTCGGAATTGAACCTCGGATTAAGTCCTTTGCTTCATCTATCGAAATCCCTTCTTCCTTTGCAAAGTCAGATGCCAACATCCCTACCATGGTTTCCTGTATTGACTCAAATTTAAGTGGAGATATTTTGTCCATGTTGTTCATTGCCTGCTCATGGAGGGTATCCATGCTTACACCGTACAGTTCCATCAAATCATTGTTGATGGTAATCGAACCCATGGATTCCTCATTTCCATTCGCCCAGATATGATAGGTAATTGCCAAATCTTCTTTTTGCGTATATGGAATATTCGATAACCGATTTACATTGCTTTGAAGATTGGATACTTTGGGATAAATAAAGTCTTTGACCACCTCATAGTTTTTCACTTCCTGCAAATCAAAGTTAAACCGATACTCCTCTCTTGGTTCGATATGTTCAATATAGGCATCTGCGATTTTTCCAACAACCTCTTCAATATCCATGCCTTGCTGATATTCCTCATAAGCCGCATTCAGATATATGGTAGGTGACATATTTCCATTGGGATTAAAAATCGTTAATCCATCCAGTACGACATCATTGTTCTTAACCGCTTGGCGAATATCCATATTGGCATTTTTATACTGTTCCGGCAGATAATCTAATACATGTTCTTTAACATAATCCTTAAATTCATTGTAATTCATCCTTCTTCACCTCATTCTTTCCGGACATACTGTCCTGTTTATTAGTGTCTTTTCTCCTTTTTCGCTTCCTCACGAAATGTTTCCTGCATTTTGCTCTGATATGTCATTTTTTCTTCCCCGACTGCCATAAGCCCTTGCAGAATCCCTACATGATTAAAAGGTTTCATGGTCTGAAGAGAAGAATCATATTCATAAGCGGCGTGTGTGGTAACTGCCTCGGATGTCAGTATGGAAGAACCCAAACGACCAAGTACCGCTTGCAGATAAACAACGGTATCCTGTTCCGTCTTTGGTGCAATCAGATAATCACTTTCCGATATGGGAATGGCATAATAATCACCGTCCATATATTCCGCCATCTGCTTTAGCATCTCCTCATCATCCAGACTTGCACCGTTTAACTCCGTGGAAAAACATACAATTTCGTCCTCTTCTTCCGATACCATATCCGCAAGAAGTTCTCTTGCACGTTCTTCCGTGATTTCATTCTCTTCCATGAATTCCGGCATCAGATGCTCGACCATCCACTCTCCCAAAGGCATTACCTTTGGTTCTTCATCCAAAACAACATCCTCTCCTTTCTCATCCATATTTAGCAAGGCATCCAAAGCTGCCAACCGCTCCATTTTTTCCTTTAATTCCTGCTCGGCAGGAAAAGGTTTTTGCACTTCTATCTTCGCTGTTTCTAACTGATGACTCACGTTCTCTAACTTGGTTCGTGCTTCCGAAAGTTCCTTATCCATATTTTCAAGAACGTTGTTGATTCGGGTAATATTGCCGAGTGCGTCCGAACCGATTTCCAGATTGTGACTGATTTCACCTTTGAGACTCATAACAAATTTACGATTGAAAGAATCAAAAGTAACTTTCATCGCAAATCCGGCGTACTCTCCAATTGGTACAGTCTGTCCCATAGTGTTCATCTGTTTACACAGTGCAATAAGGGCTGTCCCCGCTTCCTTTTTGTCATAGTAAGTCCGGCTTCCCACCTTCATCACAAAACTTTCCTTATCTTCCGGCATATTTTTACGGGCCGTTTCAATATCTGCCTCAAATCCATAAATGCGCTCCTTCAGCGTTTCTATCTGCTTTGGATAATGCTTCGCTATGTTATCCTCCAACCGGTAAATCTGACTGGTATGGTTTGCCTTCATCAGTTTCAACTTGGAAACCTGGATATCTAAATCCATCTTTTCCTTAATATAAGGATTGCCGGTAGCCAACGCTTTCACTTCCGCATAAGTAAGTGCTGCTTCATCCACATCCTCACAGCTTCGCACCGGTGATTTGCTGGTCATGATCTGACTGATAAACTTCTGCTTATTCTCAATCACCTGCCACGAATAACTGTCAAAGGTTCCTTCTGTGACATAGCGGAAAATAGATACGGTATCATTCTGATTCCCCTGTCTAAGAATACGTCCCTCCTGCTGCTCAATATCCGATGGGCGCCATGGTACATCCAAATGGTGCAGCGCAATCAACCGGTCCTGCACGTTGGTACCGGCTCCCATTTTCTGCGTAGAACCCAATAAAAAACGAACCTGTCCGCTTCTTACTTTGCCAAACAGCCCCGTCTTTCTTAACTCTGTACTCGCTTCATGGATAAAGGCGATCTGTTCTTCCGGAACACCTTTCCTTATCAGTTTCCTTTTAATATCATGGTAGACATCATCAAACACCTCTGCTTCCACTGTTTCGCCATCTAACGTGGCTGTAGTTTTCACTATCTCCTTTGGCGTAGACAAATCACAAAAGATAAGTTGTGCTGACCGACTCTCGGATGTCTTTTCCCAGATTTCGAAGGCTTTTTCCACACAACTGTTTACTTTGGAACTTGGGGAGTCCGGCAGCATGGGATTGATTAACCGCTGATCCAGTGCTAACTTCCTTCCATCATTTGTGATTTTCAGCATATTATCTTCATGTGGCTGTACCCTGCGGTCACGAACTGCCTCCGCCCTCTCTGCAAGAGAAGCCACCATATCCTTTTGATAATCACTTGGTTCCAGTACCACATTTTCATACTCTGCTTCCGGTACCGGCAAATCCAGCATGTCCGGTGTTTGAATATCCGCACATTCCTTAAAGAGAGAAATCAACTCCGGTAAGTTATAAAACTTTGCAAATCTCGTCTTTGCCCGGTATCCGGTTCCCTCGGGAACGAGTTTGTCAAGATGATTTTTGTAAGTTTTCTAAATTCAAATAT
>ERZ772855.1283-NODE-1283-length-25016-cov-17.569008_pt1 | contig 25016 bp, 19 predicted proteins | sample MGYA00511900_ERZ772855 | MGnify/ENA primary metagenome ERZ772855 (study PRJEB29015, sample SAMEA2737701) | human gut metagenome | biome: human gut; feature: human-associated habitat; material: faeces | place: China | collected 2012 ... | reverse complement strand
TGCACGTCAAGCAGATGCTCTACCAGCTGAGCTAACCGTCCATATTCTGTTTTGCCGAAATCAGCTTGATTATATTACCATACCTTCTGCCAAAAAGCAAGTGCTTTTTCAAAAATTGTAAAACTTTTTTAAAGGCAGGGGCGCTGACTGCCCTTTTTACGAGCCAGCGCACATTTGGCGGCGGCAGGCGAAAGGTTTTCTGTTGCTCACACTGTTTTGTTGTGATATAATAATAAAGTTATAATAGGAATAGTATCGGAAGGTATTTGCAGCATGAGAGTTTTGGGCATCGACCCCGGCTACGCCATCGTGGGCTGGGGCGTGGTGGATTACGCAGGCAACCGGTTTGCGCCGGTGGACTTCGGTGCGGTGTGCACCGACGCGGGCGTGCCGTTCGAGCGCCGTCTGGACGAGGTGTATGCAGGCATCAAAGAGGTGATCGAGCGCACCCGGCCCGAGGTGCTTGCCATCGAAAAGCTGTTCTACCAGCACAATCAGACCACGGTCATCGGCGTGGCAGAAGCCCGCGGTGTGATCCTGCTGGCGGCAGCGCAGGCAGGCCTGCCTATCTACGAGTACACCCCCATGCAGGTCAAGCAGGCTGTTACCGGTTACGGCAAGGCCGTGAAAAAGCAGGTGCAGGAGATGACCCGTGTGCTGCTGCATCTGCCCGCCGTGCCAAAGCCGGACGATACCGCCGATGCGCTGGCTATGGCGATCACTTTCTGCCACACCAACGGCAACCAGCTCAACCGCTTTGTCCGCCGTGTGGCCGGGCCGATCTGACCCTCTCACCGGTTCCGTCCGCCTGCAGCGGCGCGGCACCGGAGCTCTCCTGAAGGGCGAGCTGAACAGAGGAAAATTGGCCGACACAGAAACTGAGAGGGCTTTAAATGATCTACTGTCTGACAGGAAAAATCGTCAAAAAAAGCATGAGCGCGGTGGTGCTCAGCTGCGGCGGTGTAGGCTACTACGCCCAGTGCCCGGCCAGCGTGGCCGGGGCCTTGCCCGGCGTGGGCAAGGAAGCCACCATTTATACCGTGATGAGCGTCACCGAGAACGACGTGAGCCTTTACGGCTTTGCCACCGAGCAGCAGCAGGCCTGCTTTGAGATGCTGACCGCCGTGTCCGGCGTGGGGCCTAAGGTGGGCCTTGCCATCCTGAGTGTGATGGAGCCGGACCGCGTGGCACTGGCGATCTCGGCGGGGGACCACAAGGCGTTCAAGGCGGCTTCCGGCGTGGGGCCGAAGCTTGCACAGCGCATCGTGCTGGAGCTGAAGGATAAGGTCGCCAAGGGCTTTGTGGACGGCATCTCGCTGGAGGATGTGGCAGGTGCTTTTGCCGACACACAGGCTTCTCAGGGCAGCAGTCAGGCCATTGCGGCGCTGGTGTCGCTGGGGTACAGCCAGAGCGAAGCAGCGCTTGCCGTTTCCAAGATCGACGCGGCATTGCCCGTGGAAGAGATCATCAAACTGGCCTTGCGCAGCATGGCAGGCAGGAGGTAAAGAATGCAGGACGAAACTGCGCTGTACGGCGCAAAAATGATGCAGCCCGGCATGACGGCGGCGGACAGCGAGGAAAACAACCTCCGCCCGCAGCATCTGGAAGACTATATCGGGCAGGAAAAGGTCAAGCAGAACCTGAAAATTTACTTGGAAGCTGCCAAGCGGCGCGGCGAACCGATGGACCACATCCTGCTCTACGGCCCGCCGGGCCTTGGCAAGACCACACTGGCAGGCATCATTGCCAACGAAATGGGCGTACAGATCCGTATTACCAGCGGCCCGGCCATTGAAAAGCCCGGCGACCTTGCTGCCCTGCTCACCAATCTGCAGGAGGGCGATGTACTGTTCATCGACGAGATCCACCGCCTGTCCCGTCAGGTGGAAGAGGTGCTGTATCCGGCGCTGGAAGACTATGCGCTGGATATCATGATCGGCAAAGGCCCCAGCGCCCAGAGCATCCGCATCAACCTGCCGCGGTTCACGCTGGTGGGTGCCACCACCCGTGCAGGCCAGATCACCGGCCCCCTGCGCGACCGCTTTGGCGTGCTGCTCAAGCTGGAGCTGTACAGCCCGGATGAACTGAGCAAGATCATCCAGCGCTCGGCAGGCATCCTCGACCAGCCCATCACGCCGGAAGGTGCTTACGAGCTGGCCAAGCGCAGCCGCGGCACGCCCCGCGTGGCAAACCGCTTTTTGAAGCGCATCCGCGACTTTGCCACCGTGCTGGGCGACGGCATCATTGACCGGGATGTGGCCCTGATGGGCCTCAAGCGGATGGACGTGGACGCACTGGGTCTGGACGAACTGGACCGCAGTATGCTGCGTGCGATCATTGAAATGTACAACGGCGGCCCGGTGGGTCTGGAAACGCTGGCGGCGGCCCTCGGCGAGGAATCCGTCACGCTGGAAGACCTGTGTGAGCCGTATCTGATGCAGATGGGCTTTCTGACCCGGACGCCCCGGGGCCGCTGCGCAACGCGGCTGGCCTACGAACATCTGGGCTTGAAAGCGCCGGAGGCCGCTGCGCCCGAGGACAACGGGCAGCAGAGTTTGTTCTGAGATAAACGGGCTTGCCCTCTCAGTCTCACTTCGTTCGACAGCTCTCCCAAAGGGAGAGGTGGCATCGCGCAGCGATGACGGAGAGGGCGAGGATGCTTACAATATTAAAACTTGCTTCTTTCTATAGAAAGTGGGGTATTATTATGGGAAAATATTTTGGAACCGATGGTGTGCGCGGTGTTGCAGGCGCAGACCTGACCTGTGAGCTGGCAATGAAGATCGGCCGCGGCGCTGCTGCGGTGCTGACCGGCAGCACCGGCCACCGTCCGCGCATCCTGATCGGCAAGGACACCCGCCAGTCCGGCGATATGCTGGAAGCAGCCCTGACCGCCGGTCTGTGCAGCGTGGGTGCGGATGTGGAAAGTCTGGGCGTTCTGCCAACGCCCGCTGTGGCCTATCTGGTGGGCAAGTACAATGCCGATGCCGGCATCGTGATCTCTGCCTCCCACAACCCGATGGAGTTCAACGGCATCAAGATCTTTGCCGGTACCGGCTATAAGCTGCCGGACGAGGTGGAGAATGAGATCGAGGTCTACATTGACAACGACTGCGCGGGCATTGAGCTGAAGACCGGTGCCGAGGTGGGCCGTGTGTACCGCCGCGATGACGGCCTGCAGGACTATGTGGATCACCTGTATGAGTCCATCCACGGCGACCTGACCGGCCTGAGGGTCTGCATCGACTGCGCAAACGGCGCATCCGCAGCAGTGGCACAGAAGCTGTTCCCCCGTCTGGGCGCAAAGTGCACCTTTATCGGCATTGAGCCGGACGGCCAGAACATCAACAAGGGCGTGGGCAGTACCCATCTGGAAAATCTGGAAAAGGCCGTGGTGGAAGGCGGCTTTGACTGCGGCATTGCCTTTGACGGTGATGCCGACCGCTGCCTTGGCTGCGACGAAAAGGGTCACGAGATGGACGGCGACAAGATCATTGCCCTGCTGGCCATGACCATGAAGGAAAAAGGCCGTCTGGACGGCGACACCGCCGTGGTTACGGTCATGTCCAATCTGGGCTTCATCAAATATATGGAGAGTCAGGGCATCAACACCGAAAAGACCGCCGTGGGCGACCGCTACGTGCTGGAAAACATGCGCGAGAACGGCTTTGCCATCGGCGGCGAGCAGAGCGGCCATGTCATCCTGCTGCACCATGCCACCACCGGCGACGGTGAGCTGACCGCCGGCAAGCTGCTCAAGCTGCTGGCTGAAAGCGGAAAGAAGATGAGCGAGCTGAACGGCATCTACGCCCAGTACCCGCAGGTGCTGGTGAATGTGACTGCCAACGCCGCTCAGAAAAAAGCCTACAAAGAGGACGAAGTTCTGGCCGGTTTCATTGAGAACGAGCAGCAGAAGCTTATGGGCATGGGCCGCGTGCTGGTGCGGGTGTCCGGCACCGAGCCGAAGATCCGCGTGATGGTGGAGGGCCAGGATCTGGACGCCATCCACCGCTGCGCCGACCGCATCGTGGATAAGATCAACAAGCGCATTCTGGGCCAGTAAGAAACGGAGAAAAGAGAAGGGAGGACGCTATGCGCCCTGCAGATACCTGGAAAGACTATGAACTGCTGGATGCCACCGACGGCAACCGTCTGGAGCGCTGGGGTGAGACCATCCTCATCCGCCCGGACCCGCAGGTGGTGTGGAAAACGCCCAAGCAAAGCCCGCTATGGGCAAAGGCAGATGCTGTTTATCACCGCTCCAATCAGGGCGGCGGCGAGTGGGAGTACAAGCGCCGTCTGCCCGAAAAGTGGAAGATCAGCTGCGGCGAGGGCGAGGATAAGCTCACCCTCATCGTCAGCCCAACCGGCTTCAAGCACACCGGCGTGTTCCCGGAGCAGGCCGTCAACTGGGCATGGTACGCCCAAAAGATCCGTGCCGCAGGCCGCCCGGTAAAGGTGCTGAACCTGTTCGGCTACACCGGCGGTGCCACGCTGGCCTGTGCGGCGGCAGGTGCCACCGTCTGCCATGTGGATGCCTCCAAGGGCATCGTGGCGTGGGGTAAGGACAATGCTGCGGCAAGCGGCCTTGCCGACCGGCCCATCCGCTGGCTGGTGGACGACTGTGCCAAGTTCGTTGCCCGCGAAAAACGCCGCGGCAACACCTACGACGGCATTATCATGGACCCGCCCAGCTACGGGCGCGGCCCCGGCGGTGAGATCTGGAAGCTGGAGGACTGCATCTACGACCTCATCAGCCAGTGCGAAGAGGTGCTGAGCGATACGCCGCTGTTTTTTGCAGTGAACAGCTACACCACCGGCCTGTCCCCGGCGGTCATGGAATATATGCTCAAGACCACGCTGGTGCCCCGCTTTGGCGGCGAGACCTCCTGCGACGAGATCGGCCTGCCGGTCTCTGCCACCGGCGGCGTGGTGCCCTGCGGCGCAACCGCCATCTGGGAAGAATAAGGAAAGAACCCTCTCAGTCGCCTTGCGGCGACAGCCTCCCCGAAAGGGGGAGCTTTATAAGAGCTTACGGTAAGATGATTAAAAGCCCTCCCTGAGAGGAAAGACTTCCCCCGCTCCGGGGGAAGATGTCACCGCAGGTGACAAAAAGGGGAATCTGGCGCGGGAGCGCCTGAGAGGGCGAACCCTTTTCAATAAAGTTGACGCCTGCCAACACAACATATGTCCAAATTTAAGTGCTCCCGCACCCGGCAAAACTGCGCCGCCGGGGCAGGGAAAAGATGATTCTGTGAATTGTAGACAGACTTTATTCCGGAATATATCAGAACTGCAACAAATCCCGCTTATTTTCATCATTTTCACGAAACTGTTTCGGGAAGTTTAGCGATATTCCCGATTGACAAAACCGTCAGGTGTCGGATATAATCAGGGCAGAAAGGCAACGATGGTTGCGAAAGCCTTTCGAGAAAAAAGAAACATATCCACAAAAAACGCTGATTGGAGGGATACCCCTATGAAGAAACTGTCAAAGATCGTCGCTCTGCTGCTTGCAGGCGCAATGGCTATGGTGATGCTCACCGCCTGTTCCGGCGGCGGCACTGGCAGCAATCTGAAAGAGGACACAAAGACTGAGGCTGAGGTTCTGAGCAAGTACAGCACTGGCACTGTGGCCGTAGAAAATGATCAGGCGCTGAAAGCTGAAGCAGAAAAGTTCTTGAATGACAACCTCAATGCATCTGTCGGTATCGGCGGCTATAAATTCGTTTTTGACAGTAAGGTAAAGGGCAAGACGGTTCTTGTGGCGGCAAAGCTTACCTATAAGGATACGATGCTGGGAGCTTTTCTGGATTGGCTCTCGCAGAAGGTCAATACCGATACGAATGTCAACATTAGCCAGAATGGCAATTGGACGAAGATTGGCGTTGTTGTTAAGACTGACATCAATACCAAACAGAGCTACATGGCAATTGCATTCCAGATCAAGGACCCCAACTACAATGGCAAATAAGTAAAGAATCATCAGTCCTTTCTTCCCCGGAGAGCACCCGCCCTCCGGGGCTTTTTTGCGCTCTGCCCAAAAATCCCGGCAAAAAACAGGCACACTTGCCATTGACGAACGCCGCCGCGCTGCTGTAAAATGAAAGCAGAATGCCCTGTGCATCCGCATGGGCCCCTGCATTTTATAAAAGGAGCATTGCATGAAAAAGATCAAGCGTTTTGCGGCTGTTCTGCTGGCCGGTATCATGGCACTGGCGCTGCTCACCGCCTGCAGCGACAGCAGCGACCCCGGCAACCCCGAGTTTGATCCCAAGGTGGAAAGCGCCTATCTTGACGCGCTGAATAATACATTCGGGACGAGCTTTGAAAACGATGCCGACATCAAGAGGCTGGCCATCGAGCACATCGAGGAGAAACACGGCGCGGACAGCCTGACCGGTGAGACGCTCTGGAAAACAAAGGGCGACGGAAAGACCGTGGTGCGGCAGGTGATGCTTTGCTGGGAACTGAAAAAAGACACCGGAAAAGGTTATGTGCCGCTTTTCTACGAGGCCGCCAAAACCGCAGCCATCAAAGCGAACTCTACCAATGTTCGAGCTCTGCTCCGCACCGTGAACGAGGAGATTGCCAACGCAAAGAAAAACGGCATAACGCTGGAGCTTACCGCGCTGGGCGTCGGCGCAAAGACCATCGGCGGCAAGACCTATGTTGCCATCGGTTTTGAGCTGACCAACACCACCCCGCAGAACTGAACCCCACCCCGCCCCGAGGAGCACCCCGCTCCCCGGGGCTTTTTTTCGCCTTTTTGTGACAAACCCCGCCCGCTGTGGTACAATAAAAGGGTATCGAACTTACACAGAAAGGACGTTTCCATGCAGCTGTTTGAACTGGTCAGCCCACGGCTGTTCCGCCCGCTGGCGGGGCCCAACCGGGCGTTTTATGCAGAGCTTTTGCTGCTGCTCTGGGAGGAGTGCCGCCATACGGCAGATTACAGCATTTCCCGCGCCGAGGCCGTCTCCCGCGCCGAGGATTATTTTGCCGCGCTGGCAAAGCCGCTGGCGCTGGACGCCGACGGCGCGGGCGATGAGGACGAGCAGCCCACCCGCGACCCCCACACGCTGGCGGTGGGCTTTTTGCTGCGTCTGCGCCGCACCGGCTGGCTGGAGGAGCAGCCCGGCAGCTACGAGACAGAGCCCACCCTTGCCTTTATGCCGGAGGTCACCCCGCTGCTGGACGCGCTGGAAGAGATATTGAACCCCCGGGTGGTCACCTACACCGGCAAGCTGTACAAGGCGTGGCAGCTGCTGGGCAGCATCGGACAGGAAAAAAGCCCCTACGAGAACGTGCTGCGGGAAGTGGCGGCAGACCTTGAGACTTTGAACAAGTCCCTGCGCGCGCTCAACGCTTCCATCGGGCATTATATCGACCGCCTGACCCATAACCGTACCCCGCAGGAGGTGCTGGAGCTGTTCGATCAGTACGAGGAAAAGGTGGTGGCGGCGGCGTACCATCGCTTTAAAACCAGCGATAACCTGTTCAATTACCGCGCCTATCTGGAAGAAGAGCTGGACGACTGCGAGCAGAACCAGCTGCCGCGCTTAGCGCTGGACTACGCCCGGGTGGAGCGCTGCGCTCCCGGCGAGGCGGCGCCCCGGGTGCGTGCCCTCATCCAGCAGCAGCGGGACGCGCTGGAAGAGATGAGCACCCTGATGAAGGAGATCGACGCCAGCCACATCCGCTACCGCAAGCGTGCGGTGCAGCGGGCACAATTCCTGCTGCTCAGCGACCGCTCGGCGCAGGGCAGCGTCACCGCCCTGCTGCGCCGCTACGCCGAGGACATCCGCAGCCCGGAGCAGCTGTTCGAGCCGGACGACGGCCCGGTGGCAGCGCGGCTGCACCTGTACCCGGCGGCAGTGTTCGGCGCAAAGCCGCTGTATCCCCCCGCCGCGCCCCGCACCGAAGCACCTCTTGCTCCGGTGCGCACCGAGCCCCTTGACCCCGAACGGCTGCGGCAGGAGCAGCAGCTGCTGCTGGACTACGCCCGCCTTGCCGTCACCGAGGAAAACGTGGCGCTGCTGGCGCAGCAGGCACTGGCCGCCCGCCCGCAGGTGAACGCTTCCACCCTTGTGGAGGAATATCCGAACGATTTTACAGGCATCATCGGCCTGCACACCTATTCCCAGTCGCCGCACCGGGAGTATGATATCACCATGACCGGAAACTGGGTGGAGCGCGGCGGCTTCCGGTTTCAGGATTTTGTCCTGACCCGCCGCAAGGAGGTAAACACGGATGGCAACCATTGATCTGCTGGAGGAGACCGCAAACTATCTGCTCAACCACTGCTTCGTGCTGGGCTGCGTAGAGGAACAGCGGGCAAAATATCTGTATATTCAGGATCACCTCAACGAGGTGCGGGCGGTGTTCAAACCGCTGGGCTACGCGGTGCTTTTGTACCCCGCGCCCATGCAGGCGGCGGCGCTGGTCAACGAGCACGAGGGCAGTCAGGCACGGCTGCTCAAGTACGAGAGCATTTTGCTGCTGGTGCTGCGGCTTTTGTACCTGCAAAAGCGGGAAAGCCTTGCCGCCAGCGCGGACGAGGTGCTGGTGACGGTGGAAGAGGTGCAGGCAGAACTGCAAAAGATGAACCTGCCCCGCAAACTGGATCAGCAAACGCTGGAAAAGCTCATGCGCACCCTGCGCCGGTACAATCTGGCGCGTCCGGTGGGACGGCTGTCCGGGCTGGACAGCCGCATCGAGGTATTTCCCACGGTGCTGCTGGCGCTGCCGGATGCCGACCTTGCGGATGCCGCCGCCGAGAGCGCCCGCACCCGCACCGAGCTTGGCCTGTACGAGCGCCCGGAGGGCGCAGACATGGAAGCAGGGGAGGGTGAAGCATGATCGAACTCAAACGCCTGAAACTTATCAACTGGCACAACTTTGAAAATACCACCTTCGACTGCGCCCGCCTGACCTATATGATCGGCGTGAACGCCGTGGGCAAGACCACCATTCTGGACGCCATCCGCTACTGCCTGACCACCAACCGCAACTTCAATGCGCTGGGCAATAAGAAAAGCGGACGCACCCTGCAAGGCTCTGTCCACGCCAAGCAGCGCGGCGAAAACGCCTACCGCCGCCCGGGGCATACCGTGGCGTATATCGGGGCGGAGTTCTGGGACAGCGTCAAGCACACCAGCTTTGTCATCGCGGTGCGGGTGGAGTCCGAGGGCCCCATGCAGGAGCTGCACCCCGGCGACCAGACATGGTATATCTCCGAGGACGGCATCACGCTGGAACAGCTGCCCTTTATCGACCCGCGCACCGGTGCGCCCAGCGCCAAGGAGGACTTTAAGCCCGCCGAGGGGCGGCTTTCCTACACCCGCAGCCCCAGCGAAGCGCGGGACCGTATCTGCCGCGCACTGGGCATCGGACGCGCAGCCAGCCCGCTGGGCAAAAAGTTCAACGAGGTGTTCCAGATGGGCACCAGCATGGACGAGATCCCGAACTTCCGGGAGTTTCTGTACCAGTACATCCTCCCGCAGCCGGAACTGGACTTGGAAGCCTTGCAGGGTGACCGCTTAGAGCTGGAAAACCTGCACGCCGTTCTGGCGGAAGCCCAGACCCGCGCCGATGCGCTGGACGAGATCGTCCGTTTCGGCCGCGAAGCCACCGAAAAACAGACCGAAGCTCTTGTGAACCGGGGTGCCGCCCTGCTGGCGCGGGCTGCTGCCGATGCCGGGGAAAAGGCTGTCTGGCAGGAGCGGGTAGATGCCGGATGCCGCCAGCAGGAAACGCTGCGCACCCGCTACGCCGAAGCCAAGACCGCCGAAGCGGAAGCCCGCCGCGCTTACCTGACCGCCCACAGCGCCGCCGGTGCCAGCGGCGAGGGACGTGCACTGGATGCCCTCAGCGAGGAGCTGGCACACCGGCAGACCGCACTGGATGCCGCCGCCCGCCGCGCCGACACCGCCGAGAAAGCCGCCGAAAAGACCGGCAACCTGCTGGCGGTGCTGCGCCGCAGCGGTTTTGCTGCCGGGCAGAAGCTGGCCGACCTGACCCCCGACACCCTGCCCGCCCTGACCGACTGGCTGACCGCACAGGAAAAGCCGCTGGAAGAAGCCTATTTTGCCGCCCGGCAGCACACCGCCGCCCTGCAGCGGCAGCAGACCGAAAAGCGCGCCGAGCTGGATGCCGTATCCGGCGGCAAGTGGGTGTACCCCCACGGGGACGCCGCCACCCGGGTGCGGGACGCGGTGAATGCCGAGCTGAAAAGCCGTGGCATGGAGCCGGACGCCCGCATCTTCTGCGAGCTGCTGAACGTGGAGGACGAGAGCTGGCAGGACTGCGTGGAAGCCTGTCTGGGCGACCGCCGGTTCGATATCCTTGTGCCGCCCGCCCACTACGCCGCCGCAAAGAGCGCCTTTGTGGCGCTGAAGGATAAGGTGGGTCCCATCAGTCTGCTGGACACCCCGGGTCTGCGCAAGGCCAACCGCCGCGCCGACACCGCCCCCGCCGACAGTCTGGCGGCACAGGTCACCAGCGAAAACCCGCTGGCCGCGCAGTACGCCGACACCATCCTGCGCCGCATCGTCTGCTGCGACACCCCCGACACGCTGGAAAACTATCCCGACAGCGCCACCCGGGACCTTCTGCGCCACCATCCCTTCCGGTTGGAGCGTCTGCGCACCCCGCAGCGCTATATCGGTCTGGAAGCCCGCCGCGCCCGCGCCGGGGCACTGGCAGGGGAGATGAACGCCCTTGCTGAAGAGGTGCGCGCCGCCGCACAGGCGGAGCAGAACCTGAAAGCTGCATACAGCCAGTACCAGACCCTTTTGCGCGGCACCACGCTGGAAGAACTTGCCGCTTTGTGGGACGCCCGCGCCGCCCTGACCGCCGCCCGCGCGGCGGTGGACGAGCAGGCCGCAAAGCTGGCTGAGTGCCGCGAGAACCCGCTTTTGCAGCAGCTGTATAAAGAGGAAGAGGTGCGCGAAGCCGCATGGGAAGCCGCCCGCACTGCCGTGGAGCAGACCGGCGGCGACCTGCGCGTGTGCGAAAAGCAAATTACATCCTGCGAAGCGGAGCAGCAAAAGGCGGTGGACACCGCCGAAAAGAGCGCACAGGCCGCCGAGAGCTTTTTTGCCGCCCACCCGCTGGTGGAGCCGCTCTCCCGCAGCCGTCAGCAGGCGCTGACCGGGCCGGACAAATCTCCCCGCGCCGCCGCGCAGGCCGCCGAAAAGGCACAGGCCAAGCTGGACGATGCCCTGACCGTCTACCTGAACAGCACCCTTGAACCGGCGCAGCGGGAATACAACCGGCGCTACGTCTGCGATTATCCCTTGGGGCTTGCCGGGCTGGAACAGTACCGCGCCCAGCACGAGAGCCTTGTGCGCATCGACCTGGAGCGCTACGCCGCCCGCCTGGAGCAGGCGCAGCGGGACTGCAAGGACCGCTTCCGCAAGGATATCCTGTTCCGTATGAAGGACGATATCTTCAACGCCCGGCGGCAGTTCCGGGAGCTGAACAAGGTCATGGAGCAGCTGACCTACGGCGAGGAGGTCTACCGCTTTGAGCTGGAGCCCAGCCGCGACCCGCAGCTGGCGGCCTTCTATCAGGTCATCGTGGACAAGGGCAACCAGCAGATGACCGAGGGCGACTCTCTGGACAACCTTGCCGCCACCGCCGACCCCGCCTACGAGCGTCAGGTGGACGAACTGATGGAAAAGATCATGGCAGACGTGGACGAGAACACCCGCGCCCGGCAGGAGGGACGCACCGCTGCCGGTGCCACCCTTTCGGACTATGTGGACTACCGCACCTATCTGGACTACGATATCAAGGTGACCAATCAGGTCACCGGGCAGCAGGCGTATCTGTCCCGCGTCAGCCGCGATTCCTCCGGCGGAGAGAATCAGGCGCCCTTCTATGTGGCCATCTGCGCCAGCCTTCTGCAAATTTACCAGAAGAGCGAAAACAGCATCCGTCTGGTGCTGCTGGACGAAGCCTTCAGCAAGATGACCAGCGACCGCATCCGCCCCATGATGGAACTGTTCCGCCGCCTGCAATTGCAGGTGCTGCTCATCTCCACCGTGGAAAAGAGCACTGCCATCCAGCCCTACTGCGACATTACCTACTCCATCGTCCGCCACGGCGATGCCAACGCCATCGCGCCCTTTGTCCGCCTTGCGGCAGAATGATGCAAAGCAGGGCTTGACATCAAAAATAAACTTTGCTATACTGTTTTTCGCTCATCGGAGGGTTGTTTCAACGTAATTGAAGGGCCGGATAAGATGTCATCGTTCGCGCTTCCCGGAGGCTGTGGGCACCGTAGTGCCGCAGCAGAAGAGGGAACGCACCGGAGCGGTGGTTCTTATCCGGCCTTTTTGTATGTGCAGAGTTCAAAAAAGGAGGAGTTATGCCAAAGAAAGCCATCCAATTGTCCGACCACTTTACCTATTCCCGCCTGCTGCGGTTCGTGCTACCCTGCATCGGCACCATGCTGTTCACCTCCGTCTACGGCATCGTGGACGGCCTGTGTGTTTCCAACTTTGTGGGCAAAACGGCTTTTGCAGCGGTCAACCTCATCATGCCGCTGCCGCAGCTGCTGGGCACTGTCGGCTTTATGCTGGGCACCGGCGGCAGCGCCATCGTAGGCATCACGCTGGGCGAGGGCGACCAGAAAAAAGCCGACCGCTATTTTACCATGTTTATGTGGGCGGCGCTCATCTCGGTCAGTGTGCTGGCCGTGCTGGGCATCCTGCTCCTGCGCCCGGTCGCCATGCTGCTGGGCGCAAAGGGCGAGCTGCTGGACTACGCCGTGCGCTACGGGCGCATCCTGATGCTGGCTCTGCCGCCCTTTGCGCTGCAGAATATGTTCCAAAGCTTTTTCGTCACCGCCGAAAAGCCGCTTCTGGGCTTCTGGTTCACCGTAGGTGCAGGCTGCACCAACATGGTGCTGGATGTGGTAATGGTGGGTATGCTGCACTGGGGCGTGGAGGGCGCTGCCCTTGCCACCCTCATCAGCCAATTGGTGGGCGGCGTGCTGCCGGTGTTCTACTTTATCGACCACGGCAATACCAGCCGCCTGCACCTGTGCAGAACACAGTTTTACGGCCGCGTGCTGTGGGATGCCTGCATCAACGGTTCTTCTGAGCTGATGACCAACCTTTCCATGTCGCTGGTCAATATCCTGTATAACTTCCAGCTGCTGCGGCTTGCCGGAGAAAACGGCGTGGCGGCTTACGGCGTTATCATGTACGCGGCCTTCCTGTTTGTGGCGGTGTTTGTGGGCTATGCCGTGGGCAGCGCACCCATCGTCAGCTTCCATTACGGCGCGCGCAACCACGCCGAGGTGCACAACCTTTATCAGAAGAGCCTGCGCCTCATCGCCGTGGTGGCTGTGAGCATGACCGCCGTATCCATGGTGCTCATCCCCTTTGTGGCGCGCATCTTTGTGGGCTACGATATCCAGCTGCTGGCGCTGACAAACCGCGCCTTCCGGCTGTATGCGCTGAGCTTCCTCATCATGGGCTTCAACGTGTATGCGTCCTCCTTCTTCACGGCGCTGGGCGATGGCGTGACAAGCGCCCTCATCTCCTTTCTGCGCACGCTGGTGTTCCAGCTTGCCGCGCTGCTCCTGCTGCCCGCCCTGTGGGGCATTGATGGCGTGTGGCTGGCTGTCACCGCCGCCGAGCTTGCCGCACTGGCGGTGAGCGTGTATATGTTCATGACAAAAGACCAGAAATTCCATTACCGTCATGCTTGACGCGCCATAACAAAAAAGCCGCCGGGGTCCCGGCGGCTTTTTTGGTTATTCAAAGGTATACTCCACCAGCTGGCAGTTCTTGATGCCCGCAGCGGCGTATTCCTCGTTGGTCATATCGTAAAAATAGGAGTGCACCACCCGGGCGATGCCGTTGTGCGCTACCAGCAGGTAGGTCTTGCCGGTGTCCGCCTTCAGCTCGTCCAGCAGGTTGTAGATGCGCTGCGCCAGCTGCATCATGCTTTCGCCGCCGTCATAGCGGTCGGCAAAGTGGGTCTTGGAGATGCGGAACTCCGCACCGTCCCGGGGCGTGCCCTCGTATTTGCCAAAGCACTGCTCCCGCAGGCGGGGCTCGCAGCGGGCGGGCAGACCGGTTGCGGCGGCAATGGCCTTTGCGGTGTCGGCGGCGCGGGAAAGGGGAGAGTACAGGATCTCGTCGATGTGCAGGCCGCTGTCCCGGACAAGTTCGCCCAGCTGCCGCGCCTGCTGCTGCCCGTGGGCGGTCAGCGGGCTGTCGGTCATGCCGCAGATCTTATTTTCCACGTTCCATACCGTCTCGCCGTGGCGGGTGAAATAGATATTATGCATAAAATTACTCCTTACAGCTTGTGCAGGGTGCCGTCCGGCAGCAGACAGACGGTGTCTCCTTCGTCGATGCCAAGACATGTCAGTTCCCTGTCCGGGTAGGGCAGAATGCGGGCCGCCCCGGCGGCATCGGTCAGGGTCACATCGCACAGCACAGGCTGCCCGGCGGGCAGCTCCTCGCAGCCGTACAGCTGCTCGTCAATGCGCAGCACGCGGTATTCCGGCATGGTACAGCCCCTCCTTTGTGTTTTTCCTTATTATATAGCACCCGGGGGCTTTGGTGCAAGGGGGAGCGGACTGAGAGGGTTTATTCTCCCCCGCTTGACAGCGGCGCGGAGAAATTGTTACAATACAGTTACGACTGCAAACAACGTGGAGGGGTTCATGAATATTACGGAACTGCGGTATCTGGTAGCCATCATGAAATGGGGGTCGGTGTCGGCGGCGGCAAAGCAGCTGTACGCGGCGCAGCCAAACGTCAGCAAGGCGCTGAAGAACCTGGAAGAGGAATACGGGTTGCGCATCTTCGAGCGCTCCTCCACGGGCATGATCCCCACCGAGCAGGGCAAGCGGTTCATCCGGCAGGCGCAGCGGGTGCTGCAGCAGGTGGACGAGCTGGCGCAGGAGGCGCACCAGCAGCGCAGCTGCGCCGAGCTGCGGGTGGTGCTGACCCATGCCACCTACGCCTCCTATGCGGCGGTGGATTTTTTGCAGCAGGCAGCCCGCAACGAGCAGCTGCGGGTGCATATCCGGGAGAGCGGCGCTATTGAAGCCCTGGACTTTGTGCTGCGGCAGGGCTACCACATAGCGCTGCTGCGCTATGCTGCCGAGGACGAGGACTACTACCTGCGCTACTGCCAGCGCCACGGTCTGCGGCAGGAGCCTATCATGGAGTTTTCCTACCTGCTGCTCACCAGTCAGGACAGCCCGCTGGCGCGGCGGCAGGTGCGCGAGCTGGACGAGCTGAACGATTACATCGAGGTGCTGCACGGCGACACCCATCTGCCCGGGGAGGAAAGCACTGTTTCCCGCTGGGAGGTGAACCCCAACCGCTGCATCCATGTGTATGAGCGGTGCAGCCAGTTCTCCATTTTGCAGAATCTGCCCACGGCCTATATGTGGTCGTCCCCCATGCCGCAGCGCGCGCTGGAGCAGTACCATCTGGCGCTGCATAATTGCCCGGCGCAGAAGCAGCAGATGCGGGACGTGCTGGTGTACCCGGAGCGGGAGCCCTTGCAGCCGGAGGAGCAGCTGTTTGTGCAGTTGCTGCACAAACAGGCGGATGCCACCATCAAGGACAGCGGGTGGAAGAAGATTTGAAATGCGCGCCGCGTCTTCCGGGTTGCGGCACCCAGCATCCGCATCGTGCCTTGGGCGGCACGCGCGTCTTGCTGGCCGCTGCCCCAACAACTCCTCCCTGTTTCCGCCGCTGGCGGCGGTCGTCGTTGTTGCAGCGGAAGAATTATTTATATTTTCGGGCTAGCGGAGCGTCTGCGGACGCTCTGCTAGCCCATTTTCACGGGTGCCCCACCTGAGAGGACAGATTTCCCTTCTTTTCGTCTCAAATTCCACGTTTTGGGGAGAAAATCGCAAACGATTAAGCAAAGTGCACAAAAAGGCGACGCAAAGTTTGGCGGGGACGCTTTTGACCGTTTCCGGAAGAATATTTTTGAGAAACAATAGAGCAAATTAAAACGAACCATCGACATAAAATGCAAGATTAAATAAACAAATAAAATAAGCTGCCATATACTTTTTGATATAGGAACCATACCTAAAAAATATTAACACAATTATGAAAAAGGTGTTAACATGAAGCCAGAGATCGGTCATAGCCGCAGTATGGCATAAGCTGTCGGCGGCTGAAATTCAAAAGGAGGTTTCTGGTATGATTAGTTTCTTACTGTGTCTGGCGCTTCTGATCGTAGGCTACTTTGTCTATGGTAAGATCGTGGACAACACGTTCGGACCGGACGACCGCGAAACTCCTGCTGTGCGCATCAACGATGGCGTTGACTACGTTGTGATGCCCCAGTGGAAGCTGTTCCTCGTCCAGCTGCTGAACATTGCAGGTCTGGGCCCCATCTTTGGTGCACTGCAGGGTGCTCTGTGGGGTCCCGTGGTGTTCCTGTGGATCACCTTCGGCACCATCTTTGCCGGCGGCGTACATGACTACTTCTCCGGCATGATGAGCGAGCGCAACGACGGCGCTTCCATCGCTGAGGTCACCGGCCGCTATCTGGGCCCCGTGATGCAGAACATCATGCGTGTGTTCTCTGTGGTGCTGCTGATCATGGTCGGTACCGTGTTCGCAGTCGGCCCCGCAGGCCTGATCGTTACCCTGTGCAAGAACGGCGGTATGTCCGGCGTGCTGACCACCACCCTGTTCTGGCTGATCATCATTCTGGTGTACTACTTCATCGCAACCTTTATCTCCATTGATGCCATCATCGGTAAGATCTACCCTGTGTTCGGCATCTGCCTGATCATCATGGCTGTGGGCGTTATCTTTGGTATCTTCACCAACCCCGCCTATACCATCCCCGAGATCTGGGCAAACTTCAGCAATATGCACCCCTCCAACACTCCTATCTGGAGCTTCATGTTCATCACCGTTGCCTGTGGTGCTATCTCCGGCTTCCACTCCACCCAGTCTCCTCTGATGGCTCGCTGCATGAAGAGTGAGAAGCAGGGTCACTTCGTATTCTACGGTGCAATGGTCAGCGAGGGCATCATCGCTCTGATCTGGGCTGCTGCTGGCTGCGCACTGTACACCATCACCGATGGCAAGATGGTCGGTCTGGCCGAGGCTCTGGCTGCCGGTCAGTCTGCCGCTATCTACGACGTCTGCCTCAAGACCATGGGTAATGTCGGCGTGGCACTGGCTATGATCGGTGTCGTTATCTGCCCCATCACCTCCGGTGATACTGCATTCCGTTCCGCTCGTCTGACCCTGGCCGACTGGCTCAAGATCGATCAGGACAGCTACGCAAACCGCCTGAAGCTCTGCATCCCCGTGCTGGGCGTTGGTGCTTTCCTTGGCATCGGCAACGCACTGGGCTTCATCAACTACACCGTCATCTGGCGTTACTTCAGCTGGACCAACCAGACGCTGGCTATGATCGTCCTGTGGGCTGCTTCCATGTACCTGTTCAAGGAGAAGAAGAACTTCTGGATCACCGCCGTGCCTGCTACCTTCATGAGCGCTGTGTCCTGCACCTACTTCGTGCTGGCTCCCGAGTGCTTGGGCAAGATGATCAACACCTATGCGGACGGCAAGCTGGTGGCTTACAACACCGCCGTTGCTTACCCCATCGGCATCGTCTTTGCCATCGCAATGCTGGCTCTGTTCCTCCATGCTACCAAGAAGAGCTCTACTTCCAAGGCATAAGGAACTGACGGCTCCATATTTCCGTAAGTAACCTGCGCCCGCCGCTGCCTGACCGTACAGCGGCGGGCGCTGTTTTTTAAAAATCAAGGCTTGCAATTGCCTCCGTCCCGTGGGAAAATAGGGGCGTAGAATTTAAAGCAAAGAAGGGAACTACCCATGATTTTCAAACCCGCACAGCTGGGCATGGCAAAGCTTGACCCGCAGGAGCTGGAGGCAGACAAAAAAGCCTGCCGGAAGATCGGCCCCTGCGGCGTAGGCAAAAAGGCGCTGTACCTGAACAGCTTTTACATCGACCGCCGCTATTATCTGCCCTACGGCAGCATCACCCGGGTGTTCAAGCGGGTGGCTATGAGCTCCGGCGGCTTTTCCGGCAAGGGCGTGTTTGCCTCCATGGCGTATCTTGTGGTGGAGTACGACGGCGGCAAGCAGAAGCAGTGCAACTTCAAGGACGAGCGGGACGTGGACGCCCTGCTGGAAGTGCTTGCCAAGGAGCAGCCGCAGCTGCATCTGCTGAGCGCCGCCGGTGAGCAGGCGCTGGAGAAAAAGGCCGCTGAAAAGGCCGCCCGCAAGCTGCCGGAGCTTTCCGAGGACGCGCAGCATAGCCTTACCGTGCTGCACCGGGCAAAGGAGTATCTGGATGCAAAGCCGGAGCTTTCCGCCGAGCTGAGCGCCGCCCAGCGCCGCAAGCGTGCGCAGCTGCAAAGCAAGCCGGTGTACCGGTATGTGGCGCTGGCCATCTTTGTGCTGGGCGTTGCGGCGGCAGCCTACGGTCTGTATTCCGTGTTCAGCCACACCGGCAGCTACGGCGTGTACTTTGCGCTGTTCGGCTTTGCGGCCATCTTCCTGTTTTCCAGCTACAATATGCTGCCCACCGCCCACAATAACAACAACGCCATCATGAAGCGTGCGGACAAGGCCGAGGCAGCCATGGCAGAGTATGTCAAGCACTACCCCCACGGCGCTTTCCCGGTGAAAAGCTGGTACGCCCATCCCATCGTGCTCAAGCAGATGATGGACGCCGTGGAGGAGGGCCGCGCCGTCACCGTGCCCGAGGCACTGGACGCAGTCAAGGCGCGCCTGAAATCCTTGAACGCGGACGTGGAGGTGGAGCAGGAGGAATATGACGAGGTGGTGGTCATCAAGGCCCTGTTCCTCAACCACGATTATCAGTAAAACCTTTCGATAGCATAAAAAACCGGACAGCCCGCAGGCTGTCCGGTTTTCTGCTTTTACAGGGCAGGAGCTGCTGTTCAGAACAGGCGGCGAAGCCCTATGATATAAGGGGACTTTTGAAGAGTCGGACATTATTACCACTTTTTTATATTGAATAGTATTCAAAAGTAACGTAGTTTCGTTGTGTTTGCGACTCTTCAAAACTTTGGCTACTTTTGAAGAGTCGGGGCAAAAAGCGCATCGTTCTGCGTGTTTTGGCGCAGAAAAAGTAACTATTCAAAACTCTATGGGTCATAGGGGACTTTTGAACAGTAGCAGCTGTGCCTCAGATCAGCGCCTCCATCCGCAGCGGGTCGGGGTGATGGGCGTATTTCTGCTTGGCGATCTCGATAAAGGACTGCACCTCCAGCCGGGGTGCGTGGCGCATGGCGGCGATCTCCACCGTCACCGGGGGAAAATCCAGCAGCGGCACCTTGACGATGCCCGGGATCACCGCCGTGGGCAGGCAGGGCACAATGGACATGGCAGTGCCCATCTGGATCATGATCAGCGCACCCTCAAAGCTGGGGGTGATCTTGCTGCAATCCACCCCCACCTGCGCCAGCTGCTCCAGCGAAGGTCCCTGACAGGCGGACAGAAAGCTGTCGAACGCGCCGGAGGACACCACGCTCTGCCCCTTCAGGTCTGCCAGATGCAGCGCCCGCCGGTCGGCAAGGGGAGAGTTGGGATTCATCAGCACATGGTAGCCCAGGGCGAACAGGGGCGTAAAGGAGATATCCCGGTCGCGGGAGTGCTCGGTGGCGTAGAAGAAGCCGATATCCAGCTGCCCGGAGCGCAGCTGTTCCAGCGGGCGGCGGTTGTCCTGCGGCACAACGTCTACGCAGGCGTTGGGAAACTGGTGCTGGAACTCGGCCAGAATGCTGGAAAAGGTGCTGTAATCGAACAGCTGCCGCAGCCCGACGGTCAGGTGGGAGCGGTCGGCGTCCTGAATATCCTGCGCCTTCTTCAGCGCCTGCCGCCCAAAGCTGGTCATCTGCACCATGTCCAGATAAAAGGACTGCCCGGCAGCGGTCAGCTTGGTGCGGCGGGTGGTGCGCTCGAACAGGTGCAGCCCGGTCTCCTTTTCCAGCGCATTGATCTGGTAGGTGATGGCGGGCTGGGTGGTGAACAGCCGCTCGGCAGCTGCGCTGAAATTCAGCTCCTCTGCTACGGCAATAAAGCACTCCAATTGGTAAATCGTCATAGAACGACGCCCCTCCTTGTGTAAAAAGCTGGTCATCTTTATTATACAGGATTCCGCACAGGCCGTAAAGGGAAAACGATTTATAAAGAGATTTGATAAATTCTGACACAAATTTGTATTTCACACCGGGGCAAAACTTTGCTATAATCGTATCAATGTTCAAAATGCACGAAGGAACAGGAAAAACGCAAAAAAGAAGAGAAAAGAAAAAGAAAGGCGAACCTTATGGCTAAGATCTCTCGTCGCAATTTTATGCGCGGTGCCGCTGTGGGCACCATGGGCGCAGCTGCTGCCGGTCTGCTGACCGCCTGCGGCAACTCCGCTTCCAGCACCACCGGTGCTCCCGCTTCCTCCGCAGCTTCCTCTGCTGCTTCCTCCGCTGTGACCAAGCCCTCCTCCCCGGTAGACGGCAAGTACGTCACCAAGGCAATGGGTCACGAAAGCTGGGTGCACGTTGCCACCACCTTCTTTGACGGCAAGATCACTGCCTGTGAGGTGCTGTCTCACGAGGAGACCATCGGCATCGGCAACTATGCCTGCTCCCGCATCCCCGCCGCCATCGTCGAGCACCAGAGCGTCAACGTGCCCAACCTGCGCGGCTCCTCCATCACCTCCATGGCTGTCAAGGCAGCTGTGAAGGAGGCCATCGAGCTGGCCGGTTATAACGTGGACGACTTCTCCAAGGAGGTCACCATCGCTGCTTCCAACGAGGTCATCGAGGAAGAGGCTGATGTCGTCATCATGGGTGCCGGCACCTCCGGCCTGACCTGCGCCTGCCGCCTGCTGGAGGCCGGCTACAGCGTCATTCTGGTGGAGAAGCGCGATATCCCCGGCGGCTCCATGTCCATGACCTACGGCGGCGTTGCCACCGCAGGCTCCAAGCTGCAGTACAACTACGATGTGGACGGCAGCTTCCGCAGCTCTGCCATGGGCACGCTGGAGGGCATGATGAACTTCTGGCAGACCATGGAGAAATACCACCGCACCGAGTTCTTCAACGGTGAAATGCCCTACATGACCAAGCAGTACACCGTCGCCGGTGATCTGGTGGACTGGATGGCAGGCATCGGCATCGGCTTCAACACCATGGGCAACTACGAAAGCGCTACCCAGTACGGCGCTTCCACCCCGTATCTGGCACCCGGCTGCTACGAGGGCGGCGCAGGCTACGCCATGATGTTCATGGCACAGCGCGTGGAGAAGTACGAGAAGGGCAAGATCATCTACTCCACCAGCGTCACCGACCTGATCAAGGACGAGAGCGGCCGTGTTGTGGGTTTCCACGCCAAGGGCGAGAACGGCGCAAGCTATACCCTGCGCGGCAAGGCGGTCTGCCTTGCCTCCGGCGGCTTTGCCAAGAACCCCGAAATGCTGAAGAAGTACAGCCCCGACTACGCCGACTTCTTCTTCAATTGCGCCTCCAGCATGACCGGCGAGGGCATCCAGATGGGTATCGACGCCGGCGGCTATGTGGAGTGCGAGAACCGCGCTCTGCCCGCCTTCCTGTCCAGCTACAAGAGCAAGTTCGAGCTGGCCTTCATCCACCAGTCTGCCCCCGGCATCATGGTCAACATCAAGGGCGACAACATCGGCAACATCGTCTCCGATAACCACTACACCATGGCCAAGGCAAAGCTGAATAAAGACAACGGCGATACCTTCTACTATGTGTTCGACGAGTCCTCTGCCGTCAAGCTGCGCGACAGCGAGTCCTACGGCTTCAACGGTTACGTTGCCATGTTCGAGAAGGGCGAGGCTGTGCACTACGACAGCGTGGAGAAGGCCTCTGAGGAGCTGAACCTGCCCAATCTGGCAGACGCCATCGAGGCCAACAACGCCGCCGCTCTGGCTGGCGAGCCCGATGAGTTCGGCCGCCGCAACTGCCCCTACATCGAGACCCGCGACGGTCTGTGGGCCATCCGCGTTGACCCCACCTTCTACCTGACCACCGCAGGTCTGGCCATCGACACCGATTGCCACGTCCTGACCGAGGACAAGAAGGCCATCCCCGGCCTGTACGCTGCCGGCGACGTCTGCGGCTCCATCGAGGAGAAGGACGCCAAGCAGTACGGCATGGGCTTCGACGCCGCTCTGACCTACGGCTACATCATGGGTGAGACCCTGAAGAAGGAGATCTGAGCTGCGCTCTGACCCCCTGACAAAAGCATAAATAAAGGGCTGCTGCACAAACCGTGCAGCAGCCCTTTGTTTATCATATTTCCTTTCACGCCGCCGCGGGCTTGCGGAAGATGGCCATTGCGCGCTTGTAACAGCTGGCGAAATAGGCGATCTCCGCCAGCGCGGTCAGGATCCAGCTGCACGGGTACAGCAGGTACAGCGCCGGGATGGTGTGGAAGTGGGCAAAGATGGTGTACACCCAGATCACCCGGAATACGCAGGAGCCCAGCACCACGATGACGGTGGGCACCACCGTCTTGCCCAGCCCGCGGGAGGCGGCGATGGTGCAGTCCATAAAGGCGGAGACGCAGTAGGCAAAGGCCATCACAGCCACCCGCTTCATGCCGGCGTCAATGACCGCCGCCTCGGTGGTGAACAGCGCAAGGAAGGCCGGCCCGCAGAAGAACAGCGCCGCACCCAGCACAAACCCCACGCCGAAGGAGTAGCCCAGACTGATGAAGTAGCTCTTCTTCACCCGGTCAGGCCGTCCCGCGCCGTAGTTTTGGCTCATAAAGCTGGCGCAGGCCATGTAGAAGGCTGCCATGCAATCATAAATCAGGCCGTCTGCATTGGCGGCGGCGCTGTTGCCCTTGACCATCAAAGAGTCAAAGGAGTTGACGCCCGCCTGAATGAACAGGTTGGCAATGGCAAAAATGGCATTCTGCAGCCCGGCAGGTACGCCCAGCGCAAGGATGCTCTTGGCCTGCACCGGGTCCAGCTGTAATTTGTGCGGGTCCAGCGCGTAGCAGTCCTGCACCCGGGTCAGCGCCCGCAGGATCAGAAACGCGGAAACGCACTGGCTGATGGCGCTGGCCAGCGCCACGCCCACCACGCTCAAATCGCACACGATGACAAAGAACAGGTTCAGCGCAATGTTCAGGGCACCGGCAATGGACAGATACATCAGCGGCTTTTTGGTGTCGCCGATGGAGCTGAACACCGCGTTGCCGAAGTTGTACAGGGCCAGCGCCGGCATACCCAGAAAATACACCCGCAGATACAAAATCGCGCCGGGCAGCAGATCCTCTTTGGTGTTCAGCAGCCGCAGCATGGCGGGGGAGCCCAGCAGACCGATGAGCAGCAACGCCACACCGGCAACGGCGCTGATGATGGCCGCCGAGTGGACGGTCTTTTCCACGTCCTTGGGGTGGCGTGCGCCGTAAAAACGCGCCACCAGCACGTTGATGCCGTTGCTCAGACCGATGAGAAAGCCGGTGAACAGGGTCACCAGCGTGCTGGTGGAGCCCACGGCACCCAGCGCCGTAGACCCGGCAAAGCGCCCCACCACCGCCACGTCCGACATATTGAACAGCACCTGCAGCAGGTTGGAAAGCGCCAACGGCAGACTGACCAGAAAGATCTGCTTGGCCAGAGGGCCTTCCGTCAGCGTATTCGTTTGAGAACTCATACTTTTTTCCTTTATCCTATACATCCTAATCGTACCCGCGCACACCGGGGCACAGCCTCTATTATAAGGCACTGCGCCGCTTTTGCAAGATGGATTCGATAAAATAATAAAAAGGACTGCTGCACAAAACCTGTGCAGCAGTCCTTGGTGCGACCGGGAGGATTCGAACCTCTGGCCTTCCGGGTCGGAGCCGAACGCTCTATCCAGCTGAGCTACGATCGCAAATGCCGTACCCCTTTGGTGGGTACAACACAGTATAACACATCGGGATGCAAAATGCAAACGAAAATCGTCAGCCCTTCCGGTTTCGCAGCCAGATGCGGTGCAGGCCGTCGGTGATCAGGGTCTCGCGGTAGTGGATAGGGGTGCGGCAGGCCTCCCGGATGGAGCGGGGCAGGTCGCCGGTGGCGTAAAAAGCGGTCTGCGCGCCCAGCTCGGCGCAGAAGCGGTCGGCCAGGCCGTCCAGCAGGCTGGCAGTGCCCAGCACAAAGCCATTTTGTAAGCAGGCCGAGGTGCTCTTGCCCAGCACCGACTCCGGGGCGCGGGCAGCTGGGTCGATCTGGGGCAGCTGCGCGGTCTTTTGCACCAGCGCGTTCATGGAAAGCTGCGGCCCGGGCAGGATCACACCGCCCACAAGTTCCTGTTTGGCGTTCACCGCCATCAGGGAGATGGCCGTGTCTGCCGAGATGACCACCAGCGGCCCGGGGCACTCTGCCAGCGCCGCCACCGCGCCGCACAGCAGCTCTGCACCCAGCTGCGCAGGGTTGTCCAGCCGCAGCTTGATGCCGCTTTTCAGCCCCGGCCCCACGGTCAGGATGCGCGCCTTGCATAAAAGCTGTAAGGCCGCCAGCACCCGCCCGCTGAGCATGGGTACCACGCTGCCCAGAATGCCGCCCTCGATCTGCGCCGGGGATGCCCCGTACAGCTGTAACAGGTTCACCAGCCGGATGGCGTATTCCTCCACCGTGGCAGCGGGGTCGGAGTGCAGCCGCCCGCAAAAGATCAGGGTATCTTGCTCGTAGCCGCCCACAGTAATGTGGGTGTTGCCGATATTAACGGTGAGGATCATGGGTCAGGGCTCCTTTCGCAGCGCTCTATAATGTATATAATATATAATAGCGCACCCGCCGCCGATACGCAAGGCTTTTGCTGGGAGAGGAGTGGAGAGGGCATTTACCCCCCGTGCAAAGAAATTGGAAAAAAGATGTCAAAAAGTGTTGACAACTGTCCCGGTGTGTGGTATTATACTTGAGCGCCAAGCGCTGAGACAAAAGAATGACTTCTGAAGCCTCAGCAGGAAGCCCTTGAAAAGAAC